>OGWQ01001747.1_pt1 | contig 11620 bp, 9 predicted proteins | sample 1576091 | NCBI WGS metagenome assembly OGWQ01 (sample SAMEA3541584, study PRJEB24748) | human gut metagenome | biome: human gut; feature: human-associated habitat; material: faeces | place: China | collected 2012
TAGGATTGTGGGAGTGCGTAGCACGAAACAATCCGTTGGCATCATTGTTGGGGGCTTTTGACCCCAACATCATTTTATTCTATCCAACTTCTTCAACAATGTAAAGTCCCAGCCACCTTGTCATTGACCGGAAATTAGTGTTATAATTTAAGAAAATCAGATTTACGGAGGAAAATAGAATGGAAAAGGAATCTGCAAAAATCATCTTAAGTGCTGATAGTACCTGTGATCTTGATACCGAGTTAAAAGAGCGTTACCATGTGCATTACTTTCCGCTCCATATCATCCTGGACGGTCATGACTATAAGGACGGCATCGACATCACTCCGGAAGAGATTTTCCAGAAATATTATGATGAAAAGATTCTTCCCAAGACGGCTGCTGTAAACGTTGCAGAATATATTGACCATTTTGAGCCATGGGTCAGAGCCGGTTACGAAGTCATTCATATCAATCTCGGCAGTTCCCTCTCCAGTGCCTATCAGAATTGCTGTATTGCGGCTGAAGAACTCGGACATGTCCATGTCATTGACAGTTGCTCTCTTTCCAGCGGAACAGGACTCCTTGTCCGTGATGCCGGAGAAATGATCCGTCAGGGAATGTCCGCTGATGCAATCGCCGATGTTCTCCGACAGCGTACAGAGAAGTGTCATGCCAGCTTTATTCTGGATACCCTTACTTTTCTTCATGCCGGCGGGCGTTGCTCCTCCGTAGCTGCACTGGGTGCCAACGTACTAAAGTTAAAGCCGTGTATTGAGGTAAATAATGCCGACGGCAGTATGAAAGTCGGTAAAAAATATCGGGGTTCACTGGATAAGGTTCTCGTAAAATATGTAAAAGATCAACTGGCCGCACATCCAGATATCGATCCGTCTTTTATCTTCATTACACATTCGGGAATTGCTGCAGAATATATCCATCTTGTAAAAGAAGCCCTCAAAGCTGAAAAAGACTTCGCTGAGATCCATGTGACAACTGCCTGTTGTACGATTTCAAGCCACTGCGGTCCAAATACCCTTGGTATTTTATTTGAGACAAAATAATTTTTAGGAGCATAAATCATGAATAATCAGACAACCAACCCCGTATTTCACGGAAGTGACATTGAAAAGATCAGTGCCTGTTACCATATAAAAAAAGAAGCTATCGTCAACTTTGCCGGAAATGTAAATCCGCTTGGACTTCCTGCCTCTGTAAAAGAAGCGGTCGCCACCCATGCAGATTTATTTTCCAGTTATCCTGACCGCGAGTATCTGTCTCTGCGTAATGTTCTTTCTAATTATTGTGATGTTCCTGCCGATTATATTCTTCCGGGAAATGGCTCCAGTGAACTGATTGCTTTGCTGATCGAAGCTCGTGCCCCAAAGCATACTCTGATTCTCGGTCCTACTTATTCAGAATATTCCAGAGAACTCACCTTTTCCGGAAGTACTCAGGATTATTACCATTTGCAGGAGACTTCTGACTTCAGACCAGATCTGGAGGATCTTTTCCATACTCTCTCGGATGGATATGATTTTCTCATTATCTGCAATCCAAATAACCCGACTTCTTCCGCTATTTTTCGGGATGAATTAAAAGAATTACTTGCATTTTGTAAACGGAAAAATATCTTTGTAATGATAGATGAAACTTATGTTGAATTTGCACCGGATATTTCAGCAATTACTGCTGTTCCTCTTACGAAGCAATTCTCCAATCTGATGGTACTCCGGGGAGTTTCCAAATTCTATGCCGCCCCGGGAATGCGGTTCGGATATGGAATCACCGGGAACAGTGAATTTCTGAAGACCATGCGTGAAAAACAAATTCCATGGTCACTGAACAGCCTCGGTGCTTTCGCCGGAGAAATGCTTTTTCAGGATCACGACTATTATCAGCAGACCCGAAACCTGATTCTTTCCGAACGTCAGAAGATGTACGAAACCATAAAAAAACTCCCGACTTTCAAAATCTATCCGGCCTATGCCAACTTCCTGCTGGTAAAGATTCTGAAAGACGGGATTACCTCTTTCGATGTATTTGAACGTTGCATTCAAAAGGGACTTATGATCCGGGACTGCTCTTCTTTCCAGTGCCTGGAGGGTGAATATGTACGGTTCTGTATTCAGATGCCGGAAGAGAACCAGCGTCTGCTCGATCTTTTGCAAACAATCTGACTCAATGGCTGGATCTGTGATTAAGGCTTTATAATTGCTTTTAAATCACATGATGATTCAGCCATTTACGATTTCTGAACCGGATCGTAAAGATCACTCCTCTCAATGCCCAGTCACTGAACATACCGATCCATACTGCGATTGGTCCAAAGCCAAAGACTCTGGCAAGAACAATCGAGAGTGTCACCCGGCATAACCACATCGTAAGCATTGAAACTGTCATTGTAAACTTCACATCCCCGGCTGCCCTGAATCCATATGCCGGAACAAAAGCCATGACCCAGATCAATGGCTTTATAATGGTTATGCACGTTACCATAAAAATACACATTTTTGCACTTTCAGGCTCCATACCTCCAAAATAGGTAATCGGACGAACTAAAGCATACAAAAGCAGACAGGATGCAATGATCACTACTTCGGAAACAATACATAATTTCTTTACATAATAAACGGCCTCCTCCTTTCTTCCTGCTCCAAGAGTTTCCCCCACAACGGTCATAAGACCGATTCCTATTCCGATTCCCATAATTCCGTTCAAATTTTCAATGATACTCGCCATTCCCTGTGCAGCGATAGCCGCAGTTCCCATCAGCGATACAGTCGACTGAATCGCAAGCTTTCCAAACTGGAACATACTGTTCTCCACCCCCCGACGGCACACCAATCCTCAGGATTCTTTTAATCTCATCCCAGTCAGGCCGGATGGTAAAATACTTTCTCAACTGGATCTCCAACTGTGGATTCCTCAGTTTTACCAGCACTGTAACCATACTGAACATACGTGCCAGCATCGTTGCAGTTGCCGAACCTGCAACACCCCAATGGAACACCCATACAAATAACAGATTCAGAATAATATTCAGGATATTTGAAATAACCGAGATCAGCATCGGCAAACGACTGTTCTCCTGTGCCCTCAGGATGCACGATCCATCATCATATAATGCGATAAATGGATACGAGATTGCAGAAAAGAAAAAATACTTTTTGGCATTCACCATAACCGCACTCTCTACTTTTCCAAAGATCAGTGCCAACATCGGACCATTGAATAAAAGACACATTCCAGCAATCACCGCCGACAATACGAACGTAATGAAAACCAACTGTCTTGCTGCCTCCTGTGCATGCTCCTTTTTTCCACATCCAAGGTAATGGGAACACACAACTGTTCCACCTGATGCCAGTGCAAAGAAAGCCTGAACAATCAGGATATTGATCGAATCTACCAGTGAAACTGCTGAAATCGCTGCTGAGCCAAGATTACTGACTACCAGTGTATCCACAGTTCCCATAAATGAATTAAGGAGCTGATCTACTGCCAGTGGAATTAGAAGTGCAGCTAGTTTTTTATTGTCAAATAAACGATTTTGTTGCGTGGTTTCATTCATTTTACTCACTTCCTTTGTGTTTCACTCATCCTATTATCTCGACTTCACCAAATGCTTTCAGGAACTGCTTCACTCCGTATCCGTCAAACTCTGCCTCAACCATCAGATCATCTTCCGATCTTAACACTCCGACACCATACTTCGGATGCCTTACCTGCACCACCGCCTGTATGCCAGCCCGCATGTCAGCCTGTTCCTGTTGATCTTCCGGTTTTACTTCCTGCCGAAGTTCTTTCTGCTCTTTTTCCTGAACTTCTTTCTGAGCTTTTTCCTGAACTTTTTCCTGAGCTTTTTCCTGAGCTTTTTCCTGAGCTTTTTCCTGAGCTTGTTCCTGAACTTCCTTCTTTAACTGCTGCAGGTTAGCCCATCTTTCTTTTTCATCCGGCATTCCCTCCAACAGCTCCTGCGGAATCATTTTCAGATAACGGCTTTCCTCACCCGCTATCCCCGGTTCACCCGGATTCGTATACCAGGAAAGTTCCAAGCGGTTCTTTGCACGGGTAATCCCCACAAAAAACAACCGTCGTTCCTCTTCTTCCTGTTCATAATTTTTTGAATGAAGCGGGATCAGACCGGGATTCACACCAATCAGAAAGACCGTATCAAATTCCAGACCTTTGGATGCATGCAGCGTCATAAGCTGTACTGCATCTTTCCGGTCTTCAGGATTCATTTCTGCTCCTACTTCTTTTTCTCCTGCTTCCATCTTTAATCCATAAAGCTCTGAACTATTCAGAAATTCCCTCAGATGCCCCCGGAAATCAATCGAACCGCAATATGAACATAACTGCTTTAAAAAGCTCTTTATTTTTTTGACATTTTCAGTATAGCTCTCCACCGTAGGACGCAGGAACTCTTTTAAGTGAAAATATTCAAAGATTTTCTGCTCTTTTTCACCTTCTTTCATGAATTTCCCAAAGTTATCCACTACCCATGCCTGAAATCCGGCCATCTGTTCATAAAGCAGACTCTCGGACAGCTTTTTCTCTTTTATGATTTTTTCTGCCTTTTTCCGCGTCATTCCAAACTCGCCAAATTCTTTATCTGCGACTGCTGCAATCCCGGACTGCTCATCCAATGGATTTACACAGAATCTCAATACTCTGACAAACCAGTTCAATACCGGAATATCATGTAGGCTCTTTTTTACGGAAACTTCATATGGAATCCCCTGACGTTCAAACACTTTTGCAAGCACATCCACCTGACGCTGTAACCGATAAAATACCGCCATCTCCCGATATGTCAGTCCCTGCTCCTTTAGCTCTCTTATCCGCAACGCAAGTTCCTCTGCCTCCTGAAAAGGATCATAATAATTAACAATTTTGACCTTCTCACCTTTTTCTCTGCTCGCCCGGATCTGACTGCCAAACTGAAGGAAACGATTCGCCGCTCCCAGGATCAATGCATTAGAACGGTAATTCACCGGGAGAGAATATTCTTTCGCCTCAAATCGGTGCTTTAATAAAAAGAACATATTCTCTCCTGTCCCACGCCAGCTATAAATCACCTGATTCGGATCTCCTACTGCAAACAGCTTCGTCTCCCTGCCTTTCAAAGCCTCCAGAAATTCCATCTGCATCTTATCACTGTCCTGCACTTCATCGACAATGATCCACTTAGGGATAAAAGCATCCTGCTCTTTCAATAAAAGTGTACTGACACGCAGCAAATCCGAAAAAGTCATCTTATTCTGCTTCTTTTTTTCGGATTCAATTATTGGATACAATTTGAACAAATCATCTTTGTATCTCGGTATCGGTCGTCCTTCAAGATACCATTGATATTCCTGCTCCAGCCGCTTCTTCAGGCGGTTCTTATATTTTATTTTCAATCCATATTCTGCGGTCAGAGTTAATGCAAGATCTTCTTCTTCATCCGGTGCCATGACAGTAAAATCTTTTCTCCATCCAGCTTTTTCAACTTCCAGCTTTTCTCTCAGCATCCATAGAGCTACACTATGAAATGTACCAAATCCATCCAGCCTTGGTTCTTCGTCATTTTTTTCTTTTTTTAAAAACTTTTCTTTTGCTATGAGTCGTTCTTTTATCTCATCTGCTGCTTTATTCGTAAAAGTCAGAACAATCATTTCTTCCGGCTGTATCTGCTTCACCTGATATAAATACAGTATCTTTGCGATCAGAACAGTTGTCTTTCCGCTTCCGACATTTGCATTCACAACACATGCCGGACTCTCATCAAGAACTGCTGTCATCTGATAGGGATTCAGGAAACTCCATTCTTCTTCAAATTTCATCTTTTCCATACCTTCGATTTAATTTTCCACGGATCTTTTTCACCCGCTCCCAGTCTGTCTCTGACTGAATCTCCAGCTTCATATCTGCCGGACAGATCGCATACGAACGGAGCAGACGCTCTACTTCCCGCAGATTCTCCCATTCCTGCAGCCACCCTTCATAAAATGAATTTTCAACCTGCAGGATCAGACGCTCCTCTTTTACTTCGACTTTCTTTACCATACTTAAAAACGCAGCTCCCGATTCTCCGCTCCTTTTTAACTTCTCACAGAACTCATCCCATTTTTCTTCCAGCATTTCAAATGAATATTCTTTCTTTATTCCCGGTCTGTTCATCTCTGACAATTCTGACTGCTTTGATATAGATACCGGAGATTCACTCTCTTCTATAAAATTCTTCAGCCCCCACAGCACTGTCTTTTTATCCAGTGTATAATTTCCTACGCAGACCGGACATCCGTCCTTACACGGACAATGTTCAACCTGCTCGATTGCCTGATAAATGATCTGTTCCATCAGATCATAAATTTTCTCAGCATAACCAAGACCGCCTTCATACTTATCATAAATAAATAAGGATACCTTTCGTCCTCTTTCTGCTCCGGGAATCAACGCATTATTTGAAAGAATCACTCCGATGTCATCTTTTTCTGTCATTGTCACCATCATAGCTGCATTCTTGATTGCATAGGAAATTCCCTCAAAATGATTATTCAGAACAAGTTCTCCTCTTTGATCTGGCACAAGGAGCCTCTGGTATGTATCCACAATATTCTCCGGGATTTCAATCCAGGTACTCTCTGTATCGTAATCTTTCTGTAATGGCCTCGTCAGCGACACATGGCCCAGATTCTGATGATTATGAAACTGAAGTTTCTTATACATCGAAATCACTTCATTTACATTTATGTCACCAAAACATTTCTTTATTCTTTTAAAAGTTTCTTTTTGGAAGGTCTGCAAAATTCTTGTATCCTCTGTGCCGGATGGAACTGTATAATAATTTCCATAAAATGGTACTGCCAGTGCAGTTCTTGAAACCAGATCCAGCTTCAGCACCTCATACTGCTCACCGTCATGCAGATACACCGCTCCCGGGTGCAGCTCATGAAAAGCCTGCGACTCGTCCATCTCAGTAATTTCCTTTCCGTTAAAAAGAGAGCCTTTCCTTTTCTCCTGCACATTTCTCAGATGCTCCATACTTGGATATACGATCAGCTTGTATCTCGTCCTGTCCATATTCCTGAGACTGTAATCTCCGGCAGGGAATGCCGGCCCTGCCCATGAAAAACGTCCCGCCAGACTTTTCAGTTCCTGTGCATTTAAAAGAACCGGGATGATCTCTCCCAAATCCGGGAACAACGCAACATCATCCAGAGACAGTGGCATCTCCGCTGCTGCCGCACGTATATGTGCAAGCTCGATCAGCAGATTGTCCGGATCTACAATTGCATTTTCACTTCTGCCTTCAAAAAGCCAGTCAGGTGAAATTGCAATATACTGATCGAACGGCTGATTCTCCAAAATCAGATAATTGACACACCTCCTGCCACATCTTCCCGCCCGTCCTGTCTGCTGCCAGAAAGAAGCTCTTGTCCCCGGATATCCTACCAGCACTGTACAATCCAGTTTTCCAATATCAATTCCCAGTTCCAGTGCATTCGTACAGATCAGGCCTGTCAGCTCTCCTGCCATCATCTTTCGCTCGATCTCACGCCGCTCCAATGGAGTATAACCTCCACGATACCCGGCGATTTTGTCCGTCTGCCCCTTTTCTCCCAAAAATCCGGCGTCTTCCAACCGGTCTCTCGATTCCTTTAAAATAACTTCCACCGCTCTTCGACTATGTGTAAATACAAGAAACTGTTCTCCCTTTTCCACAAGCTTCGGGATCAGCTCTTTCACCACACTTGAAGCCGAATATCTTCCATATACTTTATCATTCGCTCCTTTTATCTCCGGTGGCTGCAGGATCTTGTATACCTTTTCCGGTGCCGGTGAGCCATCTCGCTCGATCAGCCCCGGGGTTATTCCACAAATCTTCTCTGCCAGCTCCACCGGATTTGCAATCGTCGCTGAACTGCATAAAAATTGTGGATCGGAATGATAATATCCGCAGATCCGTTTCATTCTGCGGAAAATATTGGCAAGATGCCCGCCAAATGCTCCTCTGTAGCTATGCAATTCATCAATCACGATATAATTCAGATTGGCAAATATAAAATCAAATCCATATTTACTGTGGTTAGGCAAGAAAGCTGCATTCAGCATCTCAGGATTCGTCAGAATAATATTCGCACTCTTCCTGACCCGGCTGCGTTCTGCAGGCATCGTATCTCCATCATAGACCCCTGCCGATATACGCCCCTCTCCAAAATACTCCAGTACAGGAGCCAATACCCGATACTGATCACTTGCAAGTGCTTTCGTCGGATAAATAAAAATCGCACGCGTCAGCGGATTCTCTAAAATCTTCTGCAATACCGGCAGCAAAAAGCTCAAAGTTTTGCCACTTGCTGTCGCTGTCGTGATGACCAGGCTTTCTCCTTCACCGGCCCTTACGAACATCTCCGCCTGGTGACTGTAAAGCCGGGAAATCCCCTGCGATCTGAGATAATCGCCAATCTCCGGTCTCATAGACTCCGGAAATGATACATACTCTGCTCCATGTGCTGGAATTACCTTTTCATATACAATAGAATCATTCTCTTTTTTTATCATTTCTTCATGCCGCCTTTACGAATGTATGTTCGTATTCATCATACCACAGATTTCTTTTCCATACAATCAGCAGAATGCTACATCTGCTTACGGACAACTGCATATTCATCACCATTTCTGTAAAACGGACACTGGAAATGACGATCTGTCATCAGACGGATATATTCATCTTCATCCATATTTTTATCACATACATAACTTTCATAGTCTTCATCATAAATATAATAAGTACAGCTCTCACAACTGACTCTCTCATTTCTGCTCATCTTTTTATTGCCTCCTTTTTCTATCCTTTAGTATAAGGACAAGATTCTAAAAAATCCAGTCGCATACTGCCCGGTTTCAGTTCTGTATATTTTTTATATTTTCATTTATTTTCTGTTAATTTAAATTATTTTTATTTTTTATCAGATTTTCTATTGACAAAACGTGTTTTGAGAGTTAATATATAGTCAACAAAAGAAAACGAACACCAAATAAAAGAAAAGGAGGTACGGACCACCAAAAACTTAAACTTAATCCAATAATCTAATGAAAGAGGTATAGACCAATGGGACATTAATTTTAATCCAGAACGAAATTTACGAAAGGGGTACAATCCAATGGGATAAAAAGTCTTTAACTTTAATCTGATATGAATTTTATGAAAGAGGTACAGACCGATGGGATGCTAATTTAATTCTAAGTAAGAACATAAGAACGAATTTTATAAAAGAGGTACAATCCTATGGGACGTTAATTTTTAAATAAAATTTCACTATTTGAGATAATAGTTTTAAATAGATATTAATTGAAGAAGGAGGATATTCCAATGGATGGAATAAATTGAAAGATCCACTGTATGACTTGTAGAAGCGTATGGTGGATTTTTCGTATGCTCTTTTTGCGATTATTCATGGATTTTTTGTATGCCCATTTATCCTTGACACTTCCGTATTTCAGCGATATACTCTCATCTTTGACAGTTGATTAGTTAAAAAAGTGCCACAATCCTTGTAAATGCAAGGGGTGTAGCACTTTTTTCTGCATACACGAAATATAGTAATGTTTGATCTCCTCTTACTTTTTTTCTGATAAGTTGGAGGCTCAAGAAACTGTTTTGTTGCTCGGAAGGAAGATCTTTTTCTGGAAGGTTCCAGAACCCTTGTATAAATTAAATCAGATAAAATCGTATTAAGATCATACTCGAATTTATGTCGGCTTTTATATTTCAGTGTTTCAAGACGAGCCTGTTCATTTGCCCCTTCAACAACTCCGTCACGATCCGTGTGGAGCTGTGCTGATAATTCAGCTAACGTACCTAATTTTCGGATGGTTTTGGAAGTACTTTTCCCATTGGCATTTGTATAGGATTGAGTGATATAAAAGGACTCAGAATTTTTTGATTTCAATGTGTCAAACTCCCGGGATCACAGTAGTCAGCCTTGCAATGCAACATATCATGCATGTATGGTAAAATATTGCTTTTTCCTATACATGAGGTGTATAATTTTCTTTGACTTTAAAAACATTTAGGAGAAAATCGTTATGGACATGAAATCAAATTCTCAGGCGATGGAGACAGAAAAGATCCCGTGTCTTCTGGCACAGCTTGCAATTCCTGCGGTTGTCGCCCAGATCATCAATCTTCTATATAATATTGTAGACCGAATCTATATCGGACACATTTCCGGTGTTGGAGCCGCAGCATTAACCGGCGTTGGATTATTTACACCGATCCTTATGCTGATCAACGCTTTTGCTATGCTTGCAGGTTCCGGTGGTGCTCCGCGTGCTGCGATATCTATGGGAAAGAAAGATAATAAAACAGCTGAAAAAATCCTTGGAAACTGTTTTGCACTTCTCATCCTTATGGCTGTCATACTCACTATAGTCTTCTTTACATTTGCACCACAGTTGTTGACACTTTTTGGGGCCAGCGAGAAGACACTGCCGTACGGAGTAGCATATGCACGAATCTATATCCTTGGAAGTATCTTTGTCTTAATCGTGATGGGAATGAATCCATTTATTACAACGCAGGGATTTGCCAAGATCAGTATGATGACTACTGTGATCGGAGCTGTGATCAATATCATTCTTGATCCGATTTTTATCTTCGTATTCAATCTTGGTGTAAGAGGTGCAGCACTTGCCACTGTTTTAAGTCAGGCTGTCGGTGCGATTTGGATCCTTCGCTTTTTATCCGGAAAGAAGACAATTCTTCATCTTAGAAAAGAAAATTTCAGATTGCAAAAGGACGTTATCTTACCATGCCTTGCACTTGGTATTTCCACTTTTGTCATGCTTTCTACAGAAAGTATTCTCTCCATCAGCTTTACTTCCAGCCTTTCAAGATATGGCGGTGACCTCGCTGTCGGAGCTATGACGATCATTACAAGTGTCAGCCAGCTTGCCACGCTGCCACTGCAGGGAATCTGCCAGGGCGGTCAGCCGATCATGAGTTATAACTTCGGTGCCGGCAATAAAGAGCGAGTAAAAAAAGCCTTCTTTACACAGTTTAAGGTTTGTACGATTTTCACCAGCTGTTTCTGGCTGATCATACTGCTTTTTCCTAAGCTGTTTGCAGGAATCTTTTCAAACAATACGGATCTGATCACTTATACTGCATGGGCACTGAGAATCTATATGGCGGGTATTTTCTCCATCGGATTCCAGGTTGCATGTCAGCAAAGTTTCATGGCATTGGGACAGGCAAAGGTCAGTCTGCTGCTCGCCTGCTTAAGAAAACTGATCCTGCTGATTCCGCTGATCTTTATCCTGCCACTCTTTATTCAGGATAAGGTATTTGCAGTCTTTCTTGCAGAACCGATCAGTGACATTGTTGCAGCCGCGATCACGACGATCACATTCATGAGCCGCTTCAACGGAATTCTAGATAGGGGGAAAGTATGAAAAAACTATAACTTTTATGGATGATCCTAAAACGAACCAAAGCAACCCAGATTCTTTCCGGCTATATCGTATTTCTCTTTGTATCCGCAGCCATCATTCAACTGGCAGAGCCTGACATCAACCGCTATGGTGATGCCCTCTAGTACAAAAGTTTTTAAATAAATGGACTATATTTCTTTTCTGTAGTATACTG
>OGWQ01001750.1_pt1 | contig 11575 bp, 10 predicted proteins | sample 1576091 | NCBI WGS metagenome assembly OGWQ01 (sample SAMEA3541584, study PRJEB24748) | human gut metagenome | biome: human gut; feature: human-associated habitat; material: faeces | place: China | collected 2012
CAGGATCTCGCGGCTGATCTGGTCAGCGTCGGCCAGCGGCACGCCGTGGCCCGCAAACACTGCCGTGACCGTGGACTTGCCGCAGCCGCTGCGGCCGGTGATGCCCAGCGTGATCATAGGTCGATCACCCGGAAGGCCGCCGCGCGGATCAGGCGGTTGTACACCGCCATGGACAGGCCGTCCTTCTGGGGGCAGCGGGCATAAACGATGCCGTCGCCTTGCTCATCCAGTGCCCGCAGTGAGCGGAAGATGTGCTTTGCCTGGTCGGCACCGTCGCCCTCGCGGCCATACTCCACACAGGGCACGCCCAGCTTTTCAGCTTCGCCGATGAAGCACAGGCAGCTGGGGTTCTGGTCCATGTGGGCGTCCACATAGGCCTTGAACTGTTCAAAGGTGCCATTGAGCAGGGTTACGTCTGCTTTCGGGGCATAGTGCTTGTACTTCATGCCGGGGCTGCGCACCACAGCGCCTTCCGGCAGCTTTTCCAGAATGGCCTTGGACACTTCTACCTCTTCGCCGAGGGCACGCTCCAGATCCTCCAGCGTGATGTGGCCGGGGCGGAACAGGGTGGGCTTGTCGCCCACCACCGACACTACCGTGCTCTCCACGCCCACGTCACACTCGCCGCCGTCCAGAATGAGGGGCAGGCGACCGTCCATATCGGTAAAGACATCCTGCGCATTGGTGGGGCTGGGCTTGCCGGAGAGGTTGGCACTGGGGGCTGCAAAGGCGCAGCCGCTCTGCTCGATGACCGCACGGGCCACCGGGTGGCTGGGCATGCGGATGCCCACCGTGTCCAGACCGGCGCAGCACTCGGCTGCCACCTCCGGGCCACGGGGCATGATGATGGTGAGGGGGCCGGGGCAGAAGGCCGCCATCAGCAGCTGGGCACGCTCCGGTACCTCGCTGACCAGACCCGGCAGCATCTCTGGGCCGGTGACATGGACGATCAGGGGATTGTCCTGCGGGCGGCCCTTGGCCACGAAGATCTTCTTCACTGCCTCGCCGTTGCGGGCGTCGGCGGCAATGCCGTACACCGTCTCAGTGGGCAGGGCCACCAACTCCCCGCTGCGCAGCAGCTCGGCGGCCTTTACAATGCTTTCTGCCTGGTCGGCAGGCAGAACTTCGGTTTTTATTTTCATACGTCTTATCGCTCTTTCTATGTGTAAAGTATTTTTGCTTTTCGGCAAATTCTTTCGTTGATTCGTTTTGTTTTACAAATCGAGTTTTTGCAGCTTTTCCGCCTGTTCGCGGGTAGCAAGGGCGTCGATGACCTCATCGAGGTTGCCGTCCAGGATCTTTGCAAGGTTGTGCACCGTCAGGCCGATGCGGTGGTCGGTGCAGCGGTCCTGCGGGAAATTGTAGGTACGGATCTTCTCGCTGCGGTCCCCGGTGCCCACCTGCCCCTGCCGCTCGGAGTTGATGGCGTCCTGCTGTTCCTTCTGCTTTTGGGCCAGCAAGCGGCTGCGCAGGATCTCCAGTGCCTTGTCCTTGTTCTGAAACTGGCTGCGCTCGTTCTGGCACTCCACCACCATGCCGGTGGGGATGTGCGTCACCCGGATGGCGCTAGACGTCTTGTTGATGTGCTGGCCGCCCGCACCGGAGGAACGGAAGGTGTCGATGCGCAGGTCCTTCATGTCCAGCGCAAAGTCCACTTCCTCTGCCTGGGGCATCACGGCCACCGTGGCGGTGGAGGTGTGGATGCGGCCCTGGGTCTCGGTCTCGGGCACACGCTGCACCCGGTGCACCCCGCTCTCGTACTTGAGGCGGTTGTAGGCCCCGGCCCCTTCCACCGAAAAGACGGCTTCCTTCACGCCGCCCAGCTCGGTCTCGTTGAGGTTGAGCAGTTCCAGCGTCCAGCCGCGGCTCTGCACATACATGGTGTACATGCGCAGCAGACTGTGGGCAAACAGGGCGGCTTCCTCTCCCCCTGCCCCGCCCCGGATCTCCATGATGACGTTCTTTTCGTCCCGTGGGTCCCTGGGCAGCAGCAGAATTTTGAGATTATTTTCCAGCTTTGCCACATCCTGACTTTTTTCGCTGATTTCCTGCTGTATCATCTGCTTGAAGTCCGGATCGGAGATGGGTTCTTCGAGCAGGGCTTTGGCCTGCGCCAGATGGTCCCGGGCGGTCTGCCAGTCGCGGTAGGCCTGCACCACCGGCTGCGTCTCGTGGTAGTCCCGCATCAGTTTGCGGAACAGTGCCGGGTCGGCAGCGGCATCCGGCTGGTTCAGGCGGACGGAAAGCTCCTCAAACCGGTGGCACACGGCATCCATTTGGGCAGAAAAATCGGGCATAACAGGCAGTTCTCCTTACAAACGTTCTCAGATGGAAATGGGCACAAGGGCGGTCACTCCGCCTGCTGTGCAGGTTTGACCACCTTTTTGATGTTCTTTTCAATTTTTGCACGCGGCAGCATCACCTCGCGCCCGCAGCCCGTGCAGCGGATCTTGAAATCCATGCCGACACGCAGCACTTCAAAGCTGGAAGCCCCGCAGGGGTGCTTCTTGCGGGTGAGGATGGTATCTCCCACAGCGATATCCATAGCGTTGGTCGCTCCCTTCTGCCGCCCCTCAGAATGGTCGGCGGCAACTGTGCGGCACCCGGACCACAGGCCCTGCCGCATATACAGATATAGTATAATGCAAACGCCTGCAAAATGCAAATATCTGCCGCGCCGGATGCATATCGTTGAAAATGGGAGCGTGCTTTGCCCCGCGCAGCGCAGAACCCAAAAATCAACAGAGAAAGAGGAATGAAAGACATCCAGCTGGTTCATGTTGTGGGCAATGCCGCCCCCGGTGCCGCCCAAGGTATAGGCCGGCCGCACGATCAGGGGGAAACCCACCTTCTTGGCAAATTCTTTGGCCGCATCCACGCTTTCCACGATGGTGCTCTGGGGAATGGGCTGGTGGAGTTTTTCCATGGTTTCCTTGAACAGTTCCCGGTCTTCCGCCTTCATGATGCTGGCAATCTGAGTGCCCAGGAGCTGCACATTGTATTTCTTCAGGATGCCCTTCTTATCCAGTTCGATGGCCAGGTTCAGGCCGATCTGCCCGCCCAGGGTGGCCAAGAGAGAATCCGGCCGTTCCTTGGCGATAATGGCTTCCAGGAACTCCACGTCCAACGGTTCCACATAGACCCGGTCCGCAATGTGCACATCGGACATGATGGTGGCCGGGTTGGAATTCACCAGCACCACTTCCAGCCCTTCTTCCTTCAGGGCCCGGCAGGCCTGGGTGCCGGAATAGTCGAATTCAGCCGCCTGACCGATGATGATCGGGCCGGAACCGATGACCATGACTTTTTTCACATTCTCTTTTTTTGGCATATCAGTGCCCTCCCATCATTTTGATAAACCGGTCGAACAGATAGGCGTTGCCGCTGGGACCGGGGGGCGAATATCACCTTCAACGAAGGCCGGGCGTGTGCCGGTGATTGTTTCAACAGCGTCAACCACTTCGGGCTTGCTGTTGGAGAGGTTGTCGTAAAGGATTGCTGTATGGCCGGATTCGATCAGACACACCGCTGTATGAGAGCCGATGAAGCCCGTGCCGCCTGTCAAAAGAACTTTCATTTGAAACCTCGATGCCGAAGATTGCCGCAATGAGCGCCAGCCAAGAGCATCGCCTCCGTCGTTGTGGGATTAAGAAACTGTTTGGGTAGCAAGTATACGGAGGAAACGTTAACGACAAAATAGCCGAAGGCTTTGCGCGAAGGGCTTCCTAATCTCATGGCCGGCGACAAGAAAGTGTGGCTTATTTGTTGAGACTTATTAGGTAGGCAGGGGTTTCGCTCATCATCAATCGTAGCGTAGTGTCGTCAAATCCTGCCTTCTTCAATTCGTTTCGGGCCATTCGCATGCCTTCTACCGGGCGCGGCATTCCGACTTGGCCGAGATCGGTGGTGATGAAGGTGCGTTCTGGCGCCACTCTCAGGATCTCGGTTGTCTCCCTCAGGCTTTGACGCGGGTACGTCGGCATGGCTGAGTCCTCGCCCCAAAAGCGCCCCAGGTAGCAGAACTCGATCCAAGCACCGAGTGCAGCTGCTTTTTCCAGTTGCGCGGGCGTCATCTTCCAGATGAGCGTATTGGGGTGTGTGATGATGCACTTTTTGAATCCCATATCATGTGCGGCCTGCGCCATCAAAAGGGACTCCGCGGGCGAACTGTGGCCGGTGGCAAAGGCGATGTCGGCTTGTGCGCACAATTCCATGATTTTCAGCGTTTCGGGCAACAACTTGCCGTTGCCGTCGGATACGCGAATAAACGGTGTGTTCTGCTTAAAGGTCCTGACGGCGTATTCGGCGTCGAGCGTCGGCATCCACACGGTACGGCAGAGGTTGCCGGTGGTGGCAAGTGCCTTTTCGACGGCGTAAACGTTAAGACTTGCGCCGGTGGCACGGTTTAAAACGATCGAACCGAAGAGCTCAATGCCGGGAATGGCCTGTCGCAGCAAGTAAGCGCGGTCGTGGCAGGAAAAGTCGTTGGATTTGAAAAGAACGGCGCGATAGCCTGCCGCCTTGGCTTCAAGCGCCATGTCGTATTCCGACAGACTTCTGGCTTTGGAGTCGGGTGCAGCGTGCAGATGAATATCGCAAACACCGACAAGGTCGGATTGTGAAGCGGATGCATCAGCAGGTTTGACTGCGGTCATTCCGGAAGCGGCGCAGGTGGCGGCCACGAGAAATTGTCTTCTGTCCATGGTGATTCTCTATAAGTCGATATGGGCGTAGCGGCGGCCTTTGACACCGAGCTTTTCGAGGTATTCGAGCTGCAGAAAGCCGCGCTCGATTTTGATGTCTTCGGGATAGGAGTCGTATTGCGCGGGAGACAGTCCGTAGATGAGGTCAAGCGCCGCTTGATCTGCGGCCGCCATACTCAGGGATCCCACAATGCCGAGCGTTCCGCTTCGCACTGTTGCGCCTTTTAACGGATCGACTTTCATGTTCGAGAGTACGTTGATGTAAAGGAGCTTTCCTCTCATCGCTTCGTCGATTCCTTTGGACGCGTCGGCCAGGCGTCGGAAAAATCCTGCATCCTTGCGAAAGCCTTCGCCGTGTACGGCGGTTTTGCCATAGGCGCCGGCCAGCCCAATACCTACGTTTTTCATGGCGCCCGAATAGCCTGCAAAGCTTGGGATTTTGAAATTGGCTGCCACGATGACCATGCCGTATTCGTCTAAGAGCGCTTTGGAGACGGATACTTCATTGAGTTCTGCTCCCGAACGGATCGGGACCATACGGTAGGCGCCGTCTCGGTCGAGAATGTCGATCTGTTCGCGCGGGACACCCTGAGCGGCGATTGCATCCAGATTGCCCTGTGTGTTGCCGCGCCCAGAGGTGTATGTCGAAGCCCAGTTGCCCTCGACGTACAAGCTTCCCGGAAGATGCGCCTGAAGCGCTTGCCACAGTGTGCGATTGATGTGTACTTCGTCACCGTGCAGTTTGATGCCGATGCGGCCTTTGACGGATGCGAGCTTCGCTTCGGTTCTCAGTTTTTCAAAAACAGCCACGAAGTTTTTTGCGGTAACGTCTTTGGCGTAGTACACACGAGGCAGCGCAGACTCGGCTGCTCGTATGGCGGATATGGGCAGAAATTGAGCCGCGATCGCGCCCGAGTAGAGCGCAAACTGTCGGCGGGTGAAACCGGTACCCGGCATTTGACGAGAGCTTTCTTTCTTCATCTTGCAGCCTGTTTTCAACAATGTGATCGAGTGTTCGAAAGAAGCGTAGCGGCAGGGTTATCTTGCTGTCCAATGCCGAATCGTTACGCAGCGCGATGCCAAATCTTTATGCAAGGTTTCTCGGTCTGTAGCACATGAGTGCTGCAGACCGAACAGGAAAGGTCAGTTTGAATTGATTTGGTTTTGCTGTTCGGCAGGATAGCGATCGCCGACGATGTTGATGGCGGCTACCTGTTTTTCCAGTTCATCCCATTCAGTGCGGCTTACCTTGAAGTCGAGCGAACGCAGGTTTTCTTCCAAGTGCGAAATCTTGGTGGTGCCGGGAATCGGGACGATCCAATCGGCCTTGTCGAGCATCCACAGCAGCGCGATTTGCGAGGAGGTCATCCCGTGCGTGCGGCCGAAGTGATTGAGTGCTTCAACGATACGGTAATTGGCACGCAGCGCCTGCTCTGTAAAACGCGGCAACGTAGGGCGGTTGTCGTTGGTTTTGTCGAACTGCGTGTATTCGTTGACGGTGCCTCCAAGAAAACCCCGATTGAGCGGACTGTAGGGGACGAACCCGATGCCGAGTTCCTGCAGCACGGGGAACACTTTGGTTTCCGGTTCGCGCCACATGAGGTGATATTCGCTTTGGATGGCCGTGAGCGGACATTCTCTGTGGGCAGCGCGGATTGTGTTGGGGCCGACCTCGCACATGCCGAAGTGCTTGACTTTGCCTTCTTTGATGAGGTCGGCCACGGTGCCGGCAACGTCTTCGGCGGGGACGGCAGGGTCGAAGCGGTGCTGGTAGAAGAGGTCAATGGTTTCAATGCCGAGATTTTTCAGTGACTCTTCGCAAACGCGACGGATGTTTTCCGGGCGGCTGTTGAATTGCCCTTCGATCTTTTTTTCATTTTCGTCAAAAACAAAGCCGAATTTGGTGGCGACCTGAATACGATCCTTAAAGGGAGAAATTGCTTCGCCCACAAGTTTTTCGTTTTCAGCGCGGACGCGTCCATAGACCTGGGCGGTGTCAAAAAAATTGACGCCAAGGTCATAAGCGTGAGCGATAAGGCGCTTGAGCATGGATTTGTCAGGTGTTTCGCTACGGTGGTGGCTCATACCCATGCAACCCAAACCCAGTGCGGTGACTCGCATGGCAGCTTGACCGGAGCCGAGCGTGCGAGTCTGCATGATGTCGGCAATGTCGATGACGCGGGTTCTTTGATCGGAAGTTGCCTGAGCGGAAGGGACAAACGCCGAGGCGGCAAATGCGCCGAGACTGACCAACAGGTGGCGGCGTGTTGTTACGGATGTCATAAGGAACTCCTTGCAACAGTGAAATCAATGGGTTGCAAAAAGTATCCCTCGAGTTGAAAAGCTATGTCAAAGACTGATTTTTAATGATTTTTCATGCAAATTTCGCATGAAATTAGCGATCGGAATTTCGCAGTTGAGACCAAAAAATTTCGCCGGCCTTGGAAAGTCGGTGATTTTTGCGCCGCACGAATTTGTGACGCGCCAGACGTTCCGGCGCAAGCGGCACGAACCGAAGGCCTGACGAGGGACGGATGCTGTAGGCGCCCTCCACGCACAAAAGGGCGTCGCCGATTCCCGAACCGATGAAATGCAGCGACAGACTCGGAAGGTTGTGGTACATCACGACATTCTCGTCCTTGACAAGATCGGAAAACCACGTTTTGATTTCGCTTCGCACAATCGCACGGCGCGGCAGGATCACGCGAAGAGAGGAGATTGTTTGGCCGTCGGCAAAGGTTTTTGAAGCGACGGGGTTGTCTTCGCGAACCACGATGCCCCAGCGGTCGGTGACCGGCAGATCGATGGCGTCGTATTTGGCCGCTTCAACGGGTTCCAGAAGGATGCCCATGTCGATGCGATCGTGATCAAGCGCACTGCGAATATCGTCGCCGTCGGCCGAATACAGTTCAAACTGCACCTGCGGGTAGGTCGCCCTAAACGCTTGAAATTTGTCAGCGAGGAAACGTACTGCACTCGACTCAACGCAGCCGATGCGCAGTTCACCGGAAAGAAATCCCGCATTTTCGCGCAACTCTTTTTTGGTGCGTTCATCGAGGTTGAGGATCTCCTGCGCACGCTGCTGTAGCAAAAAACCGCTTTCCGTCAGCGCAAGCTGTCGTTTGGAACGATCGAAAAGTTTGCAACCGAGTTCCTCTTCCAAGTCTTGGATCTGACGACTCAGCGCGGGCTGAGAGATGTAGAGCAACTGCGCGGCTTTGGTGATGCTGCCGACGCGGCAGATCGTCAGAAACGTTTTCAGCACCTTCGTATTCATGACCGATCCTCAAACAAAAGCAGATATGTCATTTTTGCATGAAAAAGCATCCTAAATAAGTATTGGATATTGGCGACGGCTGCAGGCACAATTGAAAACACAAGGGTTTCCTAAGAAAAACAAGGAGATAGCAATGCTGAAGGTTTCTCTTGCTTTTGTTTTTGCGGCGTTGATGGTCGGCTCTGCGGCAGCGGCCGATATCCCGGAAGGCTCTCAGCTGGTGATGCGCGCCAAGGACTTGGCGGTGGTTGACGGCGGCAACAAGGTTTTTACGGGCAAGGTGAAGATCCAGGCCTTGTCGGATAAGCTTCCCGGCATGCCGGTAGCCGGTGCCTACGTGATTTTTGAACCCGGGGCCCGTTCCTTTTGGCACACGCATCCGACCGGACAGGTGCTCATCATTGCCGAGGGCGAAGGTCGCTCGGGCGTGTACGGTCAGAAGGTGAGCGTACTCAAAAAGGGAGACGTGGTCGTTTGCCCCAAGGGAGTCAAGCATTTCCATGGCGCCGCGCCCGATCAGCGTATGGTGCAAATGACGATCACGGGCTATGACTCGCAGGGCAAGAATGTTGACTGGATGGAACCCGTGACCGACGAGCAATATCTTAACGTCGAAACGGTCAAGTAATTTCGACAATTCGGTTTGAAACGAAGAAAGCCATTCTCGGCGAGTGTTTGAGAATGGCTTTCGCATGTTCGAAACTAGAACTTAGTCCAGATTGGGCTTTCGGCCTTCGAGGAAAGCGGCGCAGGCTTCTTTAGCAGCAGGCGTGGCGGCGGCTGTTTCGAAAGCAATGGCTTCGCGTTCGCGCACGGCTTCAATGTGTTTGTTCATGGCCAAACGCAGAAGCTCCTTGGACGAGCGTACGGCGACGGGCGAGAGCTTGGCTAGGCGCTGAGCGCGCGCCAGCGTCTGAGCGCGTACCACGTTGTCTTCAAAGACGGCGCTTATCATGCCCATTTGCAGTGCTTCCTGAGCGGTGATGGGTTCAGAGAGCAGGATTTTTTCGGCGGCCTTATGCAGGCCGGCAGCGGCCACGGCGAGGTACGACACGCCGAAGCGCGGAGTGAGGCCGAGTGCCGTAAAGGGCAATGAAAAGAGGCTGCTTGTACCGGCGTAGACGAGGTCGCAGTAATAGAGAATCGTGGTGCCGAAACCCACGCACGGTCCCTCGACGCAGGCTATCACAGGCTTGGTTATTGACTGCAGCTGTGTGATGAAGCGTCCGGCCGGGGAATCGGCCGATGCGTTCGGGTTTTCAAGTTGTTCTTTGAGGTCTCCGCCAGCGCAGAAGATACCGGGCTGCGCCGTGATGACAACAACGCGCACGTTGTCGTCTGCTTCGGCGTTGGCCAGAAGTGAGGTGAATTCCTCCAGCGTCTTGGCATCGAGCGTGTTGCGCTTTTCCGGGCGCGAGATTTCAATGGTGAGAACGCGCTGTTCAAGAACTTGATTTAAAGGCATGAAAAGAAATCCTTTCGTGGGCTTGGAATAGTTTTATCTGTTCTGTCCGAGTTCGAGCGAGTAGATGAGCATCGTGGCGTCTTGCGGACAATCGGCCGCACGGTAGCCGCGGCGACTCATGAGGCCGGCCATGGCATCGTTACCTTTAAGCACCCAACCTGAAAGACGCCGTGCGCCGCGGTTGCGAGCTGCATTTTCAAGTTGTTGCATCAAAATGGCACCGAAACCCGAGCGCTGGAATTTATCTTCCACAACAATGCCGAATTCGGCCGTGTCGGAATCGGGAGCTTTCGTGAGGCGGCCGACGGCGTGAATTTCAGGGTGTTCGATGGAAGCGCCTGCATCGGTAATGACAAAGGCTGCCTCGCGTTCGCGATCAAAGTCCGTAAAGCCGATGATTTCGTTGTCGGTGACATCGGTCGCGTCCTTATGAAAGCGTAAATAGGCGCTCTTTTGCGACAGGCGCTGCAACAGGCGCTTTTCAGCAGCGAAATCTTCTGGGCGGATTTCGCGGATGCGCATCAGGCCGCCGCGGCTTGTGAATTCTTCGCCTGAAGTGATCGGTGCGGGCTGCATCAGCATATGCGAGTATCGTGCGTCGGGTTCGTCGCTGCGGGCGCACAGCGCCACGCCGGCATCAAGCGACAAAGCCATTTGATCGTCTATGACCAAAGGATTGACGGAGATTTCGGCCACGGCGGGAATCTCGCACATCAAGGCAGAAATTTTCAGAAGCGTTGCCACGAGTGCGTCTTCGTTTGCCGCAGGTAAACCGCGGAAGTCGCCCAGCGCCTTGTAAACCGGGTGACGGCGAATCATGCGGCGCGCCAGAGGCTCCGTGAGCGGCACGACTTCCACTGTGCGTTCTGTGAAAATTTCTCCGGTGCGGCCGCCGGCCGAGAAACTGATGGCGGCGCCTAGCACGGGATCGGTGGCGGCGCGGATACACACTTCGCGCAGACGTTCGCTATGGGCCATCTTCTGCACGAAGACGCCCTTAAAAAGTGCCATGGGAGCGCGATGAGCACAGCGATCACGCACCGTACGGAACGCTTCGCGCACTTCGGACTCGGACATCAGGTTGAGTATGACGCCGCCCGTATCGGTCTTGTGCGCAATGCCTTCGGCCGAAATCTTGACCGCTACCGGAAAACCGATGCGGCGTGCGGCGGCAGCCGCTTCGTTTTCGCCGGGGGCAAACGTGCAGGTCAAAGACGAGATTCCGAAACTTTGCAACAGTTCGGCCGTTTCATTGTCTGAGAGAATGAAGCGTTGCTGAGTTTTGGCTTGTCTAACGATGCGGCGCGCGGCGGCAAGATCGGGGTTGCCGGCCGTGAGCGTTTCGGAAGGCGGTTGCAGACGCTGCTTTTTGAGACTCTCGTAACGGGCCAGATTGGCAAAAGCGCGTACAGCAAGCTGCGGCGTTGCCAGACACGGCAGGCCGCTGCGTTTAAAGCTCGAACGCATCAGGCTTTCGGCAAAGGGAGCGGCCCAACAGACAATGACCGGTTTGAAAGATGTTTTCGCGGCGTTGGCCAGAAGTTGGGTCGTACGCGGCGTGGCGTTGGCTGCTGTCGGAGAGAGGGTGATCACGACACCGTCAACGTTGTCGTCGTTGAGACAAGCCGTGAGTGCCTGCGCGAAAAATTCTGCGTCGGCGTCGGCTGCAATGGCCAGAGGATTGGTGGCGCCGAGGTTGGCACTGCATATTTTTGACAGCGTTTTTTCCGTAGCAACGGAGAAATTGGCAAAATCAATTCCCTCGGCATCGGCCGCGTCGGCCGTCAGCAGTGCAAAGCCCAGACCGGTTCCGAGCATCGCCAGACGTCCCTGACGCGGATTTTTTCCCGTGTTGAACACTTCAAGCGTGGTGACAAACTCTTCGAGCGTGTCGCAGCGGATGGCGCCCACGCGTGCGATGGCGGCGTCAAAGACGGCTTCATCGCTTGCTGCCGTGGCAAGGCGCGCACATGCTAGACGCCGGGCGTTGGTGCCGCGGCCGGCTTTGAGCACGATCACCGGCTTTTGGCGAACGGCATTTTTAAGCGAAGAGAAGAAGCTTCTCGGATGTCGCAGTGCTTCGACATGCAGCGCAATGATTTCGGTTTGCGGATCGGCCACCAGAAAGTC
>OGWQ01001752.1_pt1 | contig 11574 bp, 8 predicted proteins | sample 1576091 | NCBI WGS metagenome assembly OGWQ01 (sample SAMEA3541584, study PRJEB24748) | human gut metagenome | biome: human gut; feature: human-associated habitat; material: faeces | place: China | collected 2012
CATCAAACGAGCCACACCAATAGGATCCCCCGTTTCTTCGCAGTATCCGTAGTCGCCATCATCAATGCGCTTGATGGCCGCCTGCACCTTCTTCAACAGCTTGCGTTCACGGTCACGCGTGCGCAGTTCGAGTGCATGCTCCTCCTCAATCGTTGCGCGGTCAGCAGGATCGGGCACAACAGTCGTTTCACGCAGATTCACGGTTGTCTGATCGGCATTGGCGCGAAGTTCCTTCTCCAAGTCGGTCAGACGGCGGCGGAAAAACTCAAGCTTCTGAGCGTTCATGTAGTCGTCATCAGGCATCTTGAGAATTTCTTCAGCAGTGAGAACTTTTTTGGCCATTTGCGGTGTTCTTCCCTTGGTTATGCGCTCAAGTCCGTTGCCCGCACAGGCGGTGCTGCAGCCGCATGATTGCCCTCCGTTTGAATTTGAGAAGTCTTATAACCATGCGCCTTTTTGAACCAGAGCAGTAAAAAGGTAGGAGTGCTTTATACCGAAAAAATCACGCTGATGCCACCCTCAAACCCCGTCGGCATTTCAAGCTCTCCGCGTTAAGCAGATTTCATCAATCACGCCGATTTAAGTATTCAATACACACGCTTGAATTCAACCCGAAATACAAGATCCCAACAGTGACTTCACCTTGTTTTGAGCTCGGGTAATTCCGCATCTTGCCTTCTGATGTGCCCATTCGCATCTCACCGCTTTCGTGCCCATTTATCTTATTGGTTTTCAACAATATTACATTATTTGAGATTGGTTCTCATTTTAAGTTGCTTAATTCACAACATAGGTTTCATTTTCTGCGTAGCGACTCTCAACCGCTGCGATGAAACTAGTTCGAAAGCACTAGAGCAACCCCAAAAAACGATTTGAAGTGCAGCCCCAAGATAACAACATGACCTTCGTCTGATGCACGTTCAAACAAAGGAGACCACCACGCGAACGCATCGCATCCCGCAAGCAAGAGGCGCCTAACCACCCCTAGGCGCCGGATCAACACACGACCTTAGTCGATAAGCCGGCGGGAAGCATTGTCTTTCCGTCTGATGGGTGGTGTTTGCCTCAAAAAAACGCATCTGTCTCATATGTTCCAGGAGAATCATGATGGAACTGCACAAGATTTCCCGCCGAAGCTTCCTTGAAGCCACAGCACTCAGCGGCGCTGCTGCCGTCTTCTCGCACCCACTATCGGGCGGGCTCGTATCAACCGCGTCGGCCGCTGAAGCGCCTATCGCCGCAGCAGCGGAAGAAGAAACAAAGATCGTCAAGACCTGCTGCCGCGCTTGCATCCACAACTGCGGGGTGCTCGCCCATGTACGTAATGGGCGCGTGGTGAAGCTCGAAGGCAACCCTGAATATCCGATGAGCAAAGGTGCACTTTGCGCAAAAGCGCTTTCGGGCGTTTCAGCGCTTTATCACCCCAACCGCAATAAATATCCGCTTCTTCGCGTCGGCAAGCGCGGTGAGAACAAATGGCGACGCATTTCGTGGAATGAGGCCATTGACATCATTGCCAAGAAGATGGAAACCGTACGGCATGAGTATGGTGCGGAAGCCGTGCTCGTCACCACTGGCGGCGGCGGCAATCCTGCATTCAGCGGCATTCCACGCTTTTGCAACGCCTTTGGAACACCAAACTGGTACGAACCAGGGTGCGCGCAGTGTTATCTCCCGCGAACGCTCGCCTACGACATGATGTACGGCGGCCCTTCAACCTCGATTGCGGACGAATCTGCACGCGAAATCTACAACCCGAACTCAGCGATTAAAACGCTCGTCCTCTGGGGTACAGACGCCTCCTACAGCTGCACGGCCGGCGGCGGCCGAGCATTGGTCGAACTGCGTGCTAAAGGCGTGCGTACGATTTCAATTGACCCAAGATTTCAGCCCGATGCAGCCAAAGCTGATATTTGGCTGCCGATCCGCCCCGGTACGGATGTTGCGCTCATGCTTGGCTGGACCCGCTACATCATTGAGATGGATCTCTACGATCATGAGTTCGTCATGAAGTGGACGAACCTGCCTTATCTTGTCAATGCAGAAACGAAGCGTCTTGTTCGTGCCTCAGACCTTGATGCTGCAGGTGACGCCAAAACCTTCGTTGTATGGGATGCAAAAACCAATTCTCCCAAGCCAATCAAGTACCCGTGGGATGATGCTTTGGATCCTGTGCTTGACGGCGAATTTGAATGGGCGGGCGTGAAGTACCGCACGGGCTTCAATGCGCTGCGTGAAAGATGTGCTCCCTGGACGCTCGAAGCGACCGCCAAAGAATGTTGGCTTGATCCGAAGAAAATCGAAGAAGCCATTCTGATGTACGCCGATGGCCCCGCAGGCATATCGCTCGGCGTGGCTACTGACCAAACGCCAAACTCCGTCCAAGCCGCAATGGGGTCAGTCATCCTCAACGCTCTCATGGGCAATGTCGAGCGGCCGGGCGCCCTTATGCAGCGCAATCCGTCGAGCAACGTCGTGCCGGCGGGCTCTCTGGCAACGCGGTGCTCTTATCTGCTCCCCGAAGGTCAGCTCACTAAGCGTCTGGGTTCGAATGAACATAAAGGATTGTTGCAGTGGGATGCCGGGCAGCCTTCAGCCATCCTCAACGCCATTCTCACCGGCAAACCTTATCCGCTTAAAGTGTGGCTCGAGCGTTCGGGCAATAAATTCGGCGTTAACGGGAACGCTTCCTCTTGGGTTCCCGCTCTCGAGAAAATGGATCTCGTTGTGCACATGTACATGTATCCGACCTCATTCTCGAAATTCGCAGACATTCTGCTGCCAGCACGCGAATGGCTTGAAACGAACATGCTCGTCGAGTGTATGAACATGGTATTTGCCCGGCAAGCCGTCGCACACGTCTGGGAGACCGAGGACGAAACGCTGTTCTGGTCGAAGCTCATCAAGCGCTGCGCGGAACTTGGCAACGAGAACTGCAAACGTGCCTGCGATCCGTCCTTCATGAAGGATGACCTTGCGTATTGGGACACAATGGAAGAGCTGCTCGACGGACGTCTGAAGCGCATCAAAATGACCTGGAAGGATCTCCTTGCGCACAATCCGGTCGAATACATGCCTTATGACAAGTGGAACCAATATTACGTATACAAGAAGATCGACCCCAAAACCGGACTTCCGCAGGGCTTCCGTACACCTACGAAGAAGCTTGAACTTTATGGCGATGTCTTTATTGAGCTCGGTCGCACAGGCAAGCCCTATGCGCTGCAGAAGCTGCCGCCAGTCAAGCAAGACTACGATCCACTGCCCTACTACCTTGAGCCGGCAGAGAGCCCCACGGGAGAAATCGCCAAGAAGTATCCGCTCGTTCTCACTAGCGGCCGCATTCCGATGTACCACCACGGCACGCTCAGAAACATTCCATATCTGCGTGAGATTTACCCGGTTCCGGAAACCTGGCTTAACCCGATAACTGCGAAGCAATACGGCGTCCAAACAGGCGACTGGGTATGGGTGGAGTCCTTGCGTGGCCGAATCCGCGGCAAAGTTCGCGTCACCGAAGGCGTCGGCCCGAACATCGTTTGGATGGAGCGCTTCTGGTTCCCTGAAACGCTGAATACGAAGACCGGCGGATGGCAGGAATCGAACGTCAATGTTCTTACAAAAAACGACGCCCCCTTCAATGACATGGTCGGCACCTACACGCTGCGCGGCTTCCAAGTACAGATCTCAAAGGCCGACGGAGCTCCTGAAGGCATCTGGCAAAAGCCGCAGGACTTTAAGCCTTGGATGCCCGAACCGTCTGACACGACCCCTAACGTGAAGTTCTGATCATCGGAGCCCATCATGACCCAAAAGACAATGGTTATCGACCTCGACCGCTGCATCGGATGCTTCGCGTGCGAAGTAGCCTGCAAGCAGGAAAACAATGTTGCACTCGGTGTTTATTACAACAAAGTGCTATCGATTGGCCCGATGGGGAAGTTCCCTGACATTAAGCAGTACTTTTTGCCGTCAATCTGCCAGTGCTGCAAGGACGCTCCCTGCGTGAAAGTTTGTCCAACCGGAGCCACCTATCGTACCGATGACGGTCAAATTCTCGTCAACAAGGAAAAGTGCATTGGCTGCAAGATGTGTATGGCAGCGTGCCCATATGGCGCACGTTCCTACAATGCCGACACGAACGTGGTCGAAAAATGCACACTCTGTCAGCATTTGCAGGCTGTCGGCGAAAAACCTGCCTGCGTAAAAGTATGTTGCGCCAAAGCGCGCTTTTTCGGCGATATTGACGATCCAGAAAGCGACGTCTCTAAAGCAATCGCGGCTGCGGGCCCCGAAAACGTACATTCACTGCCGGACTCGGGCAATCATCCGACGGTACGCTACATCCTGCACAAGAAAACGGGAGATTGGCAGAGCAACCCACCGAAGATGCTCTAATAAGCACGGAGTGCACCATGGGTACGGGATGGAGTCTCGCGTTTTTCGCTGCTGCTGCAGTACTCGCCGCCAGTTTGGCGACAGCGGCCTTGGCGGGCGAATTATGCAGACTCCCCGTGCGTCGGATCGCTGCAGTAAGCACCATTGCTGCGCTGCTTCTCATATGCGGGGAAGTGCTGGCACTCTTCTCGCTCGGCCGCCCGGAGCTCATTTTCGGCATTCTTGCAAACCCGTCTACGGGATTGTTTAGAGAATTTGCTGCGGCATGCGCAGCTGCCGCGGCGCTTCTTGGACTCGTTTGGGCCAGGCGACGCTGTGCCTTGAGACGAACGTGTCTTTTGTTTGCCGCAGCGGCCGCTCTTCTCGCTCTTGGCGCTGTCGCTTCAGTTGGCACCGTTCTTTGGATGCCTTGGCGCGCAGGATGGCATACCGCAACGATGGCACTGCCATTGTTAGGACTTGTCTGTCCCGCCACTGCATTGGTCCTCCGGCTGCTCTCCGAAGACGGTCCAACGTCATTTAAGGGCGTTCAACACTGCTTCATCGCACTGATGCCTGCGCTCGGCGCAGCAATCTGGCTCGGCACACTCGCTTGGGGGCCAGCTCCTATAGAGCTGCCCACCGCATCCCGCCTGCTGTCGGGTGATCTTGCACTGCCCTTCTGGATCGGATTTGTCTTACTCGGCATTCTGATCCCAGCTGCCGTCTTAGTCCTTAGTTCTTTCAGTCCGATGTTTCGTTTTGGCAATTTCATCGGTCTCATTTCTGCGGCAGCTGCCGCCGCAGCAATCGCCCGAACAACAGAGCTTCTTGGTGGCGCATCCAGCTGGCGATTCTTCCTCACATAAGACTTTTTCGCGCATCCGCAAGACCGTCTTTAAAAAGTTACTGTAATCATATGAATAACCTTCAAAATATTCTTCAGACTCGCTGTACCTTCTATGCTTTTCTCGCCCGGATTTTCCGTACTGAAGCCGATCAGCAGCTGTTGGAGGCTCTCAACGGCATCTCATTTCCCGAGAAATCGGGCGACCCCGTTCTGGATGCAGGCTACGCAGCACTCACGCGCTGGAAAACAGCGCCTGGCAGCGATCCGCTCACAGAACTTGCCGTCGATTACGCACGCGTTTTTCTCGGCGCGGGTGTGGCCGGCAAAGACGCAGCTTATCCGTATGAATCGGTTTACACGAGTCCTCAGGGACTTGTGATGCAACAAGCCTGGGAGGATGTCTGCCGTATATACCATGCACATGGCCTAAAGAAACCCGATCACTGCGACGTGCATGAAGATCATGTAGCGCTTGAACTCGACTTCATGGCCAAACTCTCAAGCGATGCACTCAACGCTGCTGAGCGCGAGGACGATACAGCGCTCCTCAAAACCTTAGCTGAATCTCTCAGCTTCGCCAGAGGACATCTCCTCAACTGGCTACCCGGTTTCTCAACCGATGTTGCTAAGTATGCCGAAACGCCCTTTTACGCCGCAGCGGCACAGATTGCACTCGCCTTTACGCAGCTCGACGCCAGCATGGTTGAAGAACTCCTTAAAGAACTTCACGGCACGGCCGGAGAAATATCGGCCTGAAGATGACAAGGTGAGGTCAAGCAATGACGAAATGCCAGCAGGAAACGCGCCAATCGCTGAAGGATCCCGCCCGCCGAGATCTGATCGCCGGTGCTGCAGGCGCTGTCGGGCTTGTCGTTTTCGGCGGATTCATTTGTCATTCAACCGTGTCGGAAGCGTCTCTTGTGCGCCCGCCTGGCAGTCGACCTGAAGCCGAATTCCTGGCCCGCTGCATTCGCTGCGACAGATGTCGCAGCGTCTGCCACACCAATGCCGTTGGCATCGCACATTTTGAAACCGGGTTCCTTGCGATGCGTACCCCGGTGATGACCTTTCACCTTGGACACTGCGATTTTTGCAAAAAATGCGCAGAAGTCTGTCCCACCGGAGCCATCGAAGACTTTGCACCCGAAACTGTGCGCATCGGCATTGCCGTAGTGACGGAATCCTGCATTGCCCTGCGTACTGGAGCCTGCACTAAATGTTATGAAGCGTGTCCCTATGATGCAGTCACCTTGGATGCCAGGCGCCGTCCAATCGTTGACTCGCTCAAATGCAACGGATGCGGCATGTGTGAATACATCTGTCCCTCTAATATCTTTCAGGCTTATCAAGGCAAACGCGTACGCGGCATCATCGTGCGCCCGCTTGAAGCCCTAAAAGTGAAGGTCCTTGGAGAAGTCGTATGAAGCGCACACGACTTCTGCGCATGCTCTGCGCTTTCGCATTCATTCTGCTCGTCTTTCTCGGTCTTATTCTGCACACGGGCAGCGGAACACTCTCCGCTATAGGCTGGCGCGACATTGCTGCAGTTTGTCCTTTGGGTGCGCTCGAGGCGATGCTTGCAGAGAAAACTCTGATCCCGCGAGCAATCTTAGGTGCCCTCGCAGTAGTCGCATTCTGTCTTATTCTCGGCAGAGTCTTTTGTGGATGGATTTGTCCCGTTCCTTTCATTAAACAACTTTTTGGCCAAGAGGAACATGCTTGTGAGTCGCCTTCAGAAAAAAAGGCTGTGAATCACACCGCATTGCAACACCGCTGCGTCATACCGCTTCGCGTCATAAAAGACTCCTCAGGCCGCACTGCAGCATCTCCGTCCACGACAGACACTGCTCAGACAAAATCTGCTGAGTCTGCTAAAACCGCCGCCGTCACCACAAACATCAAGAGCCCCAAAGGACCATTTATGGTTCTTGCAGGTGCACTCGCTTCTTCCGCCGCTTTCGGCTTCCCCGTTTTCTGCCTTATTTGTCCGGTAGGGCTCACCTTTGCCCTCGTAATTGCTCTTTGGCGCCTCGCTGAGTTCAACGAACTTTCATGGTCTATCGCCATCTTTGCGGGCTTTCTCTTTCTCGAAGTTTTTGTGTTGCGTCGATGGTGCCGCAGCTTTTGTCCGCTAGGAGCCGTAATGACACTCCTCTCATGGGGTAACCGCACATTTCGGATCCGCTCTACCCCCAATGCCTGTCTTCGCAAGACCGGTCTGCCCTGCGAAGTCTGCCGCTCAGTCTGCCCAGAGGGACTTAATCCCACTACGCTTGAAACAACAGACCTCGCATCGGCACGCTGCACCAAATGTCGAATCTGCATTGACGCTTGCCCTTCACAAGCACTGCAACAGCCTTTTTTCACCCGCTCATCATCCGTTATCGACACCCTCTCAAACCGTCGACCTCTGCTGCGCGCCGTTCGCGAAATGCCAACCCCTGCTCCGGCGCAACAGCGCCGACAAAACTTTAATCCCGTCGACCAAACATTTAGCCAGACTGCCGCAGTCCTTCAGGCAAGCCGCTGCATTTCCTGCGGCGCTTGCGTTGAAGCGTGTCCGCAAGGAAATAGCATCCCAAGCCTAACCGCTGCATTAAGAGAAGAAAGGTTACGCAATGCAGCGCTTCTGATGCTTCGTCCGGGAGTTTTTCCCGAAGTCTGCGGACGTGTCTGCCCATCGATGCGCCTTTGCGAATCCGTCTGTCCGATCCCTGCGGATCTAGGTGGTCCTGTACCGATCGCGGCACTTGAACGTTTTGCTGCCGATTACTTGCTCGACAGTGGCTGGGACCCATGGCCGCTTGCTTCCAACGGCAAGCGAGTCGCCATAGTGGGTGCGGGGCCCTCAGGACTTGCCTGCGCCGATGTACTGGCTCGTCAGGGCGTCAATGTGACGGTCTTTGAGCGTGACAGCGAAATCGGCGGGTTGCTTACCTTCGGCATTCCGAGCTTCAAACTGGAGCACGCCCTGATCTCACACCGCCGTCGAATGCTTGAACGCTTAGGAATATGTTTCCGCCTCAGCACCGCGGTTGGCCGCGATATCTCCATCAAAAATCTTCTTCAGAACTTTGACGCCATCTTCATTGGCATCGGTGCAGAGTTCCCTGTAACACCGAACCTTCCTGGCCTCGATGGTCACGGCGTTGTCTGGGCACGTCCCTGGCTTGCTCATGTTGCCGGTGCACATTTGGCAATTCCGGGGTTCGCTCCGCTTCCCGATCTCTCAACTCAGCGGGTTCTCGTACTCGGCAGCGGAGATACTGCGGTTGATTGTCTTAGAACGGCCTTACGGTTGGGCGCAGATGCTCCAACGGCGATCTGCAGACGTTCCTTGGACAAACTAAGAGCACTCCATGAAGAAGTCGCCGCTGCGCAAGATGAGGGGGCACGCTTCATGGCGCAGGTTGATGCGATTCGCATCACACACCGGACAAACGGTTCGATCGCTGGTCTTGTCATCCGGAGCAGAGTTGACGGTATAGAGCGCATACTGCCCGCAGACCTCCTCATCATCGCCTGCGGGTTCCGTGCCAAACCTGCCGCATGGCTCCTCGAATGCGGAGTGACCTTCAACATGGACGGACAGATCATGATAGACAATCATCGAACTGCAAATCCAAAAATCTTCGCCGGCGGCGATGCTGTTCGCGGTGCTGATCTCGCTGTACGCGCCTTTGTGGACGGACGGGATGCTGCGGAAGAAATCCTCCGAACATTCACTCCAAATACGAACTAGCTGCCTCTCTTGAGATCTACCCGCTTACTTCGAAGGTACGCGTCCTCAATGATCTGACGACATTCATTGGCAGAACGTGCGGAATCCTCTCGCGCCGTGGCGGTCATCCAAAGCACGAAGTCACGAAGTTTTGCTGATCTCAATTCATCCTCACGGCGATTGACAAGGCACATGCACCAGGGCGTTTTGGTCCAACCCTCCAAAAGCGGCACAACGATGCCTCTGCGAATTTCCTCGCCAATATGAAGAATCGAAAGATCAACAGTAATTCCATGGTGTTCAAGCAGCAGACGCTTCAGTGTGAGCTGATCATGCGTGACGAATGTTCGCTTCCACTCAAGCGGTTCACTGCGCTCGCGGCCGAAAAAGAGCTGCTGCGTCACCGTGTCATCGTTGTAGGCTTTAAGCAGAAGCCCTTCGTGCATTTTGAGATCCGCCGGCGAGAGCGGCGTCCCGTGCCGTCTCAGATATTCCGGCGTAGCTAATGGAACCGTGGTCGAATTGTTGTAGTTGCGAATGATCAGACCTGAAGGATCTGCGGGACGACGGTTCAATACCGCAACGTCTACATCCCCGCGACGAATGTCGTCCGGCCCGACCTCCGGGAGCACTGCGAATTCAATATCATGGAAAAGCTCCGAATATTGGAAAAGCTTGTCTGAAAAGTATTCCTGTGCGAGTTCAATTGGTGCTGCAAAACGAATAGTAAAGCGTTCATGCGGCTCCGCCTTAGGTTCTAATGCAGCCTGAAATCCTGCGACCAGCGGTTCAACAGCACGCTGCAGTTCTGCCGCACGAGGGGTGGGTTGAATGGGCCGATGACTCTTATCGAATAGCGGTTCGCCAAGTTCTGTTTCAAGCGCCGATAAAAGTCGCGAAGCTTTCGGCAGATCAATGTCCAGCAGTACCGCAGCCTGCGAAATGCTTCGAGTGCGGCAGGTGGCGACAAAAACCTGCCACGAAAGGAGGGTTTGAGAGGGCTTCATGACTGAGCAGCCTACCGCAGCTGAAGAAGATCTCAATTATAAAAAGTCCTCATGTATCGCAAGACACATGAGGACTACATGCCGGACTTGACCTACAAAGCTCTGAATCAGCGCCTTAAGGCCTCATCCTCCTGACTTATGCCTTGGCCAGGCAAGTATCAAGCCCGCGCGCAATAGCCTCTTCGGGCAGGTTTCGTCCGATAAAGACCAGCTTCGAAAACGGCTTCACATCGCCCCACGGCCCCATCACGTCCGACACGGCCAGCATATGCACACCCTGGAACACTACTCGGCGGTCGACGCCTGCAAAGTAGAGAATGCCCTTGTAGCGAAGCATATCCTGTCCATAAACAGCCGTGAGCGAACCGATATAGCGATCAAGCTTCTGCGGATCAAAAGGCGTTTCCGTTTCGTAGACAAACGTGTGGATGTCATCATTATGATGATGAAGATGATGATCATTCACGAAGAAATTGGGATCAACATCAAGCACATCGTTCATGTTAAAACCCGCGATGTCCAGCACGACATCAACGGGGCAGTTGCCCATATCTACACGGCGAATCGGAGCCCGAGCATTCATGCTGCGCAGCCGAGCTTCAAGCTCTGCGAGTTCCTCAGGCGTGACGAGATCGCACTTCGAAACCAGAATGCGGTCAGCAAAGCCCACCTGATCACGAGCAGCAGCTTCATCGTCAAGCGTCTTCGGTCCGTACTTAGCATCGACCACCGTCACGACACCATCGAGGCGGAAGAACGGCGCAATCGCATCGTCCATGAAGAAAGTCTGCGCAACGGGACCTGGATTCGCAACCCCCGATGTTTCAAGCACGATATAGTCGAAATCAATTTCTCCTTTATCACGCTGCAGCCGCAGTTTGGTCAAGATGCGCGAAAGATCGCCGCGGATGGTGCAACAGACGCAGCCATTGTTCATGGAAACGATCTGCTCGTTATTTTCCGTAACCAGAAGATCATTGTCCACGTTCTCCGTTCCGAACTCATTTTCAATAATCGCAATCTTATGATTGTGATTTTCCTTCAGGATACGGTTAAGCAACGTAGTTTTGCCGGCACCAAGGAACCCCGTGAGGATGGTTACCGGAATCTCCGGTTCCTGCGGTTCTTCAACGTTCATTTCCAAAATCCTCCCGATCAGGGTCTTACGGCAAGCCGCAGCCCTTTGAGATATTCGCCTTCAGGACAGGTCATCAGCAATGGATGATCTTCTCCCGCCCCAAAGCGGCCCGTAGCCCAGGCGGTCACACCGGAATCAATGACGGCACCGGCGACAATCTTCTGAAAGAGATCAACGTCGATTGCGCCCGAGCACGAGAAGGTAAAGAGTTCACCGCCCGGCCCAAGGAGCTTCAGTCCGTTGAGATTGATGTCCTTGTAGGCACGTGCAGCGCGATCGACATGATAGTGGCTTGAGGCGAACTTAGGAGGATCCAGAATGACAAGATCAAACTTCTCTCCGGCGCCACGCAGACGGCGCAGACACGTAAAAACATCCTCACAAAGCCATTCGGCTCGGTTGGTAAAACCGTTCCTTTCAGCATTGGCACGCGAACCGGTAATCGGTATCGCAGTTGAGCCTAAGACTCAGAAGGATATGG
>OGWQ01001791.1_pt1 | contig 11350 bp, 14 predicted proteins | sample 1576091 | NCBI WGS metagenome assembly OGWQ01 (sample SAMEA3541584, study PRJEB24748) | human gut metagenome | biome: human gut; feature: human-associated habitat; material: faeces | place: China | collected 2012
GCTTTACCAAGAGGCGCATTAGTAGCAGCGCGCCATAGCACATTCTCGGCACGCTGCTGCGCCTGTGCAGGCGCCGGTCAAGCCGGCGGTTGAGGATACGCCTCCCTGGGAGGAGGAACGTCCGCCTCTGCCTCCGGAACCGGAAGAGGAACCCTCCTGGCCTGAGCCGGAGGTTGTTCCGGCCAGTGCACCCATACCCCAGACCCCGGCTCCCACAGCCCAGGTGCCCCCTGCTCAGGCAGCTCCGGCTGGGGGAATGCAGGGCGGAACCTCTGCCTTCTGGCCCTCCTTTGTGGCCGGACTGCGGGGCAAGGTGCCTGCTTCGGTGCTGCCTTACCTCAATAACCCCGCCAAGGTCACCGGCGTGTGGAAAAACAAGGCGCTGACCCTGTGGACGGATACCGAGTTCACCCGGGCCATGCTGAATAAACCCCCGGTCCTTCAGGGCCTGGCCCAGGCAGCTGATGTCTGCTTTGGTGTAACCGGCGCCCGGGTATCGGTGATCGCAGGAAAACCCCCGGCAGAGGACCTGGCCGCTCCGGCGCCTGCTGCGCAGGCTGTTCCGGCACAGGGGAGCGGGGACGCTCTGGATGCCCTGCTGGCCTTTGGGGAAAAGTTTGACAACATTAAAATACAGTAACACAGAATAAGGAGTGTTTTGGCTATGGCAAAGGGATTTAACAGCCGCGGACTGGGCGGCATGGGCGGCGGCATGAACATGAACATGATCAAGCAGGCCCAGAAGATGCAGCAGGACATGTATTATGTCACGACATGACACAGATCATTCCGGGAGTAACGAAAGATGCAAGATTCCGAAAGGGGCATGTTGTCACAGAAGAAGATATTCCGGTATTGCTTTCGATTGGGAAAGAACATCTGTATGTCTGGGAGAAGACAGATGGAATGCTTCATGAAGATGAAGGTGCGGAACGCCTGCGTAAGATCGCACAGAATGAAAATATGCATCCGTCAGAAGTAAAAGAAGGAAAGATTGAATTGATTGCGGATATTGACGGTTTATTTCAAGTGGATGTCGGGCGTTTATATGATGTGAACAGTGTCGATGAGATCATGATCGCGACCAGACATACGAATATGGCAGTGAGAAAAGGAGACAAGCTTGCGGGAATGCGTGTGATTCCGCTGGTCATAGATGAAAAGAAACTGGAAGAAGCAGAAAAAGCAGCGGGGAAAGAACCATTATTGAAGGTGACACCGTGGAAACTAAAGACTGCAATTGTGATCACGACAGGAAGTGAAGTCTATAAAGGCCTGATCAAGGATCAGTTTACGCCGGTAGTAGAAAAGAAACTGGAAACATTCGGGATACAGATGATAAAACATGTGCTGTGCAGTGATGACATGGAGATGATTACACAGGCGATTGCAGATATGAAGAAATCAGGAGTGGATCTGATCATCTGTACAGGAGGAATGAGTGTTGATCCGGATGATAAGACGCCGGGGGCGATCAAAGCTTCCGGAGCCGGGATTGTAACCTATGGAGCACCGACACTTCCTGGGGCAATGTTGTGTCTTGGATATTTTGAGGACGGGACACCGATTGTCGGACTTCCGGGGTGTGTGATGTATGCAAAGGCGACGGTATTTGACCTGATCCTTCCGAGAATAGCGGCAGGAGTCCGGATTGATCGGAAAGCGATTATCCGGATGGGACATGGAGGACTCTGCCTGGGATGCCGGGAATGCCATTATCCGGTCTGCCCATTTGGAAAGGAGACATAAAGTGCGGCCATCCAGAGTAACACTTGAACAGGCGCAGGAGTTGTTTAAAACCTGTATGCCTGTAAGAAAAAAAGAAGAAAAGCGGTCGGCAGACTGTCTGGGACAGATTCTGGCAAAGCCGGTATATGCGGCAGTGACACAGCCGCCGTTTCCAAGATCCGCAATGGATGGATTCGCATTGAGAAGCCGAGATATATGCAGGGCGGATATACAGCATCCGGTTACATTAGAAGTTACAGGGTGCGTGTGTGCCGGACAGGAGACGGAATTCATGCTAAAGCCACATCAGGCAGTACGGATCATGACCGGTTCGATGATACCGGAAGGCGCAGACTGTGTGGTAAAGCAGGAAGATGCAGAATGGGACGAAAGAGCAGTCCGGATATATCATAATGCGAAGCTCGGAGAAAATTACTGCCCGGCGGGAGAAGATTTTTCGGCAGGAGATTTGCTGGCAGAAGCCGGAACCCCGGTAGATTCTTATCTGCTGGCAGTTGTCACGGCAGCAGGAGTAAGAAACCTTACGGTGTACAAAAGACTGAAGGCAGCGGTGATCACAACGGGTGATGAATTACAGAATACGGAGACACCACTGCAGCCGGGAAAAATCTACGATGCGAATGGAATCTGGCTGTGTACAAGGCTAAGAGAGATGGACTGCGAGGTAGTACGGTATCAGACAGCAGGAGATGACCAAAGTAAAATTGCAGATGAGATCAGAGAAGCATGGAAAGAAGCAGATCTGATCCTTACAACCGGAGGTGTGTCGGTAGGAGAGAAAGACCTTCTGCCGGGTGTCATAGAAAATCTGACCGGAAACGTGTTATTTCATGGGATACAGGTAAAACCCGGAATGCCGACGATGCTTTCGGTGGTGAATGGAACTCCGGTTCTGTCGCTTTCAGGCAATCCATTTGCTGTGGAAGCGTTATTTGAAGTATTAGCCGGCGGCTATCTGACAGATATGGAAGCCAGCAGGTATTTGCAGAAGAATCAGATGAAAATATTGAAACAGACATTTGTAAAGACAGGTAAAATGAAACGGATTGTAAAAGGAAGATGCGATGAAAGCGGTGTATATCTACCACAGATCCAGAAAAACGGTCAGCTTAAGAACGGAATCGGAAGTAACTGCCTGGTGATTTTTCCGGAAGGTGAACGGACGTATACAGAAGGAGAAGCCGTCTGGGTAATCAGGATATAAGCAGAATCACATAGTAAAAAGGAGTAATCATGGGAGAATTTACGCATTTTAATGAACAGGGACATGCAGTGATGGTTGATGTCAGTGAAAAATCAGACACAGTGCGTGAAGCAACGGCAATGGGAAGAATCTCAATGTCGCAGGAGTGTTTCGAAAAAGTGAAAACAGGCGGGATGAAAAAAGGAGACGTTCTTGGAACGGCCAGAATTGCAGGGATCATGGGAGCTAAGAGAACATCGGAGTTGATTCCGCTGTGCCACATCCTGAATCTGAGCAAGGTTATGATAGAATTTGAATATATAGAAGCAGTCTGCGAAATTGAAGCACGCTGTACAGCGAAGACAGTCGGAAAGACCGGTGTAGAGATGGAAGCGCTCACCGGTGTACAGGTAGCACTGCTTACTATCTACGATATGTGTAAAGCAGTGGATAAAGGTATGTGCATGAAGGATATCCGGCTGTTGGAGAAAACAGGTGGAAAAAGTGGAGTGTGGAAGGCCGGACAGGAGAAGGACGTATGATCGATGCTGCCGGAAGAACAATTGATTATATGAGGATCTCTATTACGGACCGGTGTAATTTGAGATGCAGGTACTGTATGCCGGATGGAATTACGCAGGTGGCTATGTCTGAGATCCTCACATACGAAGAAATTAAGAAAATATGCACGCTTGCGGAAGAGCTTGGAATCCAGAAGATCAAGATTACAGGAGGAGAGCCGCTGGTAAGAAAAGGTTGTGTGGATTTGATCGGAATGATAAAAGAGATTCCGGGTATCATCCAGGTGACGATGACGACAAACGGTGTCCTATTGAAAGAAAACCTGAAAGCATTAAAGGATGCCGGACTGGATGGGATAAATATCAGCCTGGATACACTGGATCATGAAAAGTACTACAAGATCACCGGAACAGATGCCTGTGATACTGTGCTGGAAGCAGTGGAGGCTTCGGCAGAAAGTGGAATACGGACCAAAGTAAATAGTGTGTTGCAGGATGCCGGTGACAGACAGGAATGGAGAGCACTGGTAAGACTGGCAGAGAAACTGCCGGTAGATGTCAGGTTTATAGAATTGATGCCGATTGGCTGCGGAAAGAGGAATACAGGTGTATCGAATCTGGAATTACTGGATGAAATAAAGAAAGAGTATCCGGATATCCGGATAGATCCGGAAATACATGGAAACGGACCTGCGGTATATTACCGGATCCCGGGATTTGAAGGAAGCATCGGATTCATCAGTGCGATGCACGGTAAATTCTGCAACACCTGTAACCGCATCCGGCTGACTTCAACCGGAGACCTGAAGCCGTGTCTGTGCTACGGGGATATATATCCGCTTAAAGAATTACTGAAAAGCGGAACAGCTGATGAGATAAGAGAACAGATAAAGCATGCCATAGAGAATAAGCCGGCGGCACATTGTTTTGAAAAGCCGGGAGAGATTACAGAAGCACATCAGATGGCACAGATTGGAGGATAAAAACAGGATGGATCAGAAGAAAGGCGTAGTCAGAGGAATCTGTATCAGCAAAAAACGAGGAACTGCCAAGTATCCAGTAGAGTCAGCCAGGATCGTACCGGACTGGGGAATCGAAGAAGATGCACACGGCGGGAAATGGCATAGACAGATCAGCCTCCTTGCACTGGAGAAGATTGAAGCATTCCGGGAACAGGGAGCCGATGTAGATTTCGGGGCATTTGGAGAGAATCTGATCATATAAGGATTCGATTTGAGAAATCTTCCGGTAGATTCCGAGATACGGATCGGGGATACTGTCAGACTGAAAGTTACACAGATTGGAAAAGAATGCCACAGCCATTGTGCAATCTATCAGCGGATGGGAGACTGCATTATGCCGAGAGAAGGAATTTTTGCCGAAGTGCTGGAAGGTGGAAACATTTGTGTAGGTGACAGTGCAGAAGTCAGAATGCCGAGGGCAGACCGGCCGTACAGCACTGCAGTGATCACACTGAGTGATAAAGCATTTGCCGGGGAGCGGGAAGACTTAAGCGGACCGGTGGTTGAAAAGATGCTAAGAGAAAGTGAAGAAAAAGAACATATCAGATTTGATATAAAAGAGACACTTCTTCTGCCAGACGGCGAAGAAGGACTGAAAAAGCAGCTGATCCGTCTGGCGGATCAAAGGCAGGTTGATCTGATCCTGACAACAGGTGGAACGGGATTCGCGCCAAGGGATGTAACGCCGGAAGCTACATGTGCAGTCTGTGACCGCATGGCAAACGGAATTGCAGATGCGATCCGGAATTATTCCATGACGGTTACAGACCGTGCGATGTTCAGCCGTGCAGTATCGGGAATTCGGAAGAAGACACTGATCATCAATCTTCCGGGAAGTCCGAAAGCAGTGACGGAAGCACTGGAGTATATTCTTCCGAGACTTCCTCACGGACTGGATGTTCTGCGGGGAAATGTACAGGAATGTGGCAGAAAATAATCCTGGTGCAGATATAGCAACTGGTAAACTATAAAAACACAAGAAAAAGGAGCGGAAGTATTATGAGAAACCAGATGCTAAAGAGAATTGCATCTGTCCTTCTGGCGGGAGTGATGGCAGTCTCACTGGCAGCATGCGGAGAAAATAAAAAGACAGAAGAAAAGGCAGCCGATAACAGCAAAAATAGCAGCAAAAAAGAGACAGAGATCCAGGTGTTCATCGCAGCAAGTCTGAATACAGTTATGACAGAACTTGCCAAAGAGTATAACGAAGATCATCCGGAAGTGAAGATCACATTCAACGCAGACAGTTCGGGAACGCTTCTGACACAGATTGAAGAAGGATATGAATGCGATCTGTTTTTCTCGGCAGCACAGAAGCAGATGGATCAGCTCGAAGCAGACGGACTGGTAGTAGACGGAACAAGAGCAAACGTCCTGAACAACCAGGTAGTAGTTGTATCTTTAAAGGACAGCGGAACAAAGGTGACCGGTCTTGAGAATTTGAAAGATGCCAAAAGTATCGCACTTGCAGGAGGAAGCGTTCCGGTTGGGAAGTACACAAGACAGGCACTCGTAAATCTCGGAACATTAAAAACAGACGGGGAAGTAGATGCCATTACAACAGCCCAGGTATCACAGGCACTCGGTGGAGTTGAGATCAGCGAGGAAGACAATGTAAGTAAAGTACTTACAGCGGTAGCAGAAGGATCCTGCGAAGTGGGAACAACATACTATTCAGATACTTACGGATATGAAGAAAAACTCGATATCCTTCAGACAGTAAGCTATGATCTGACAGGTGATGTTATCTATCCGATCTGCCAGGTACAGAATGATGAGGCAGATAAGACACAGACTGCAGCAGCAAAAGATTTCTACAAATTCGTATTATCTGATAAGGCTAAGAAAGTCTTTGATGCATACTACTTTGATACAGATGTAGAAAGATAAGAAAATCTATAGGAGTACAAACACAGAAAATATGCAGACGGTTACGGTTGCATGTTTTCTGTTTATCAAAGTATATTACAGATAAAGTATGTGATAGATGCAATAGATGAAATATGAGGAGGAAAATACATGGATGCAGTGATAGAGATATTAAAGGGACTGGACTACAGTCCGTTGTATGTATCGTTAAAGACAGGAATCGTTGCAACGATCTTTTCATTTTTCCTGGGGCTGTTTGCTGCGAGAAAAGTGATTAAGGCAGGTCCGAAAGTGAAAGCAATTGCAGATGGAATCCTGACACTGCCTATGGTACTGCCGCCAACTGCAGCAGGATTCTTCCTGCTTCTTCTGTTCAGCAGAAGACGTCCGTTTGGAATTCTGCTGTATGAGGAGTTTGGTATCAAGGTTGTACAGACATGGGCAGGCTGCATCATCGCAGCAACAGTGATCGCATTTCCGCTGATGTATAGAAATGCAAGAGCGGCATTTGAACAGATCGATGTGAATCTGATCCATGCGGCAAGGACACTTGGCATGCCGGAATATAAGATATTCTGGAAGGTTGCGGTTCCTTCTGCAGGACCGGGCCTTGTGGCAGGAACGATCCTGACATTCGCAAGAGCACTGGGAGAATACGGTGCAACGTCCATGCTTGCAGGCAATATTCCGGGAAAGACGGGAACCATTTCCCAGAGGATTGCAATGGTTATCCAGGATGGTGATTACATGACAGCCGGAATCTGGGTTGTGATCATTATGCTGGTTGCATTTGTGCTGATATTCCTTATGAATCTGGTGACAGGCCGGAATATGAAGAATATCCGGAGATGGTAGGAGGAAAGACAGATGTCGATGGAAGTAAAGATACATAAGAAGCTTGGAGAATATGAACTGGATGTCTACTGGAAATCCATGAAGAAGAGAATCGGAATCCTTGGGGCTTCCGGAAGCGGCAAGAGTCTGACTTTGAAAAGCATTGCGGGAATTGAACATCCGGACAAGGGCTATATCCGAATCGGAGAGCATATCCTGTATGATTCCGATTCCGGAACGTGTTTAAAACCACAGAAAAGAAATGTCGGTTATATGTTCCAGAACTATGCATTATTCCCTGCAATGACCGTGGCACAGAATGTAGGAGCCGGACTTTCCGGTGATAAAAAGAAGAAGCAGGAACAGGTAGAGAAGATGATACGGCATTTCCGCCTGGAGGGGCTGGAAAAAAGACTTCCGAGAGAGCTTTCCGGTGGTCAGCAGCAGAGAGTTGCACTGGCGAGGATTATGGCATATGAGCCGTCCGTCATCCTTCTTGATGAACCGTTTTCGGCACTGGATGTCTTCCTGAAAGACCGTCTGCAGCAGGAGATGATGGAACTTTTGAGTGATTATGACGGGACGGTGATCCTGGTGTCCCACAGCAGGGATGAAATCTATCGGTTCAGCGAAGAACTTCTTATTATCGATGACGGGAAGCAGATCTGTTATGGTGATACAAAGGAGATATTTGACCATCCAAAGAAGGTAGAAGCTGCAAGACTTACCGGATGTAAGAATATCGTTCCGGCAGAACGTCTGGATGCACATCATGTCGGGATTCCGGACTGGGGAACCTGTCTTCATCTGAAACAGATGATAGATGTGGATATCACCCATATCGGGCTCCGTGCCCACGAGTTCATTCCGGTATGGGGAGAAAGAGAAGACAACTGTATTCCGGTTAAGGTAAAAGGAAAGGCAGAATTTCCATTCGAATGGAAATATTTCTTAAAAGGAGAGACGGAAGAAAGCGACGATATCTGCTGGTATGTACAGAAAACCCTCTGGGCAGAACTGGAAGAAAAAGGAATTCCGGATTATTTGAAACTGCCGGAAAAAGAGATTCTTTTGCTGAAATAGAAAGCATGTTATAATGAGCATCAGAGTTTTAAGATGATTCTATGGAGGGAAATAATGTATACAATCGGAACACACATGTCCATCGCAGGAGGACTTGCAAAAACTGCGGAAAACGTAGTAAAGATGAATGCTGATACCATGCAGATATTCAGCAGGAATCCAAGAGGATCAAGTTATAAAACGTATCTGCCGGAAGAAATAGAAAGATTCCAGAAGATACGGAAAGATCATGCATTCGGTCCGGTTCTCGCACATGCACCGTATACGATGAATCTGGCGAGTGCAACAGAAAAAACGTATGAATTTGCCTGTACGGTGATACGGGAAGATATCAGACGTATGGATGAATTGCAGATAGAAAATCTGGTATTCCACCCGGGCAGTCATACCGGGATTGGAGAAGAAGCAGGAATTGCCAATATCATCCGTGGACTGGATCAGGCAATTACAGGTTCGGAGAACATTACGGTTTTACTGGAAACGATGAGTGGAAAGGGTACAGAGATCGGTTACCGGTTTGAACAGCTGAAAGAGATCCGGGACGGTGTGCAGCATCCGGAAAGGATCGGAATCTGTCTGGACACCTGTCATGTGTTTGCGGCGGGATATGATATTGTTCATAATCTAGATGGAGTGCTGGAAGAATTTGACCGGATACTGGGACTGCCGCTTTTAAGAGCTGTCCATCTAAATGACAGTATGATGCCGTTTGATTCCAGAAAGGACCGTCATGCAGTGATCGGAGGTGGAGAGATCGGACTGGAAGCTCTTCTGAATGTGATGCGTCATCCAAAGCTAAAAGATCTTCCATTCTATCTGGAGACACCGCTTGATGATGCCGGACACAAAGATGAAATTGCCAGATTAAAAGAGTATCTGGGGGAAACAAGGAGCGAACATATTTGAATGCACTGAAATATATAGCAAAAATCCAAACAGACTTTCCGACAAAATTCGGGATTCCGAGACAGTCGGGACTTGTGAATACGAAAGGAACTATTGTATTCGAACCGGAATACCGCAAAGAAGAGGCACTAAAAGGACTCGAAGAATGTTCACATCTGTGGCTGATCTGGGAGTTTTCAGAGGCTGTCAGAACAGGCTGGAGTCCGACCGTGCGTCCGCCGCGGCTTGGGGGGAATAAACGGTGCGGTGTGTTTGCAACCAGATCACCGTTCCGTCCGAATCCGATCGGATTATCCTGTGTGAAGCTGACCGGAATTAAAAAGTATCCGGAAAAAGGAATGGTTATTGAAGTGGAAGGGGCAGATCTGATGGATGGAACACCAATCTTCGATATCAAACCATATCTTCCATATGCGGATTGTGTACCGGATGCCAGAGGCGGATTCGCTGATGTGGTAAAGAATTATGCATTAGAGGTAGAGATTCCGGAAATCTATCTGTCAAAACTGCCGGAGGAGCACAGGGAATGTGTGAGGCAGATTCTTGCCGGTGATCCGAGACCATCTTATCAGAATGACCCGGACAGGGTGTATGGAATGGAATATGCCGGATACGAAATCAAATTCCGGGTGAAAGACTGCGTGCTGACGGTCTGTGAGATCGGACAGAGCAATAATAGGAAGACAATCAGGAGGACATAAAGGTGAAATACTATCTTGCGCCATTAGAAGGAATCACAACATACATATACCGGAGGGCATATCACACACATTACCGTCCGATGGAGAAATATTTCACACCGTTTCTGGTGCCGCATACCAAAAAGGATTTTAATACACGGGAGAAGAATGATATTTTGCCGGAACACAATCCGGACATGTATCTGGTGCCGCAGATCCTGGCAAATGATGCAAAAGGTTTTTTGGATACAGTAGAAAAGTTAAAGATGTATGGATATGACGAGGTGAACCTGAATCTTGGATTCCCGTCGAAGTCCGTAGTATCGAAAGGGCGGGGATCCGGATTCCTGATCCATACAGAGAAGTTGGAACGGTTCCTGGATGAGATCTATGCGAAAGCGGATGTAAAGATCTCTATTAAGACAAGAATCGGAAAATATGACGCCGATGAGTGGGGACAGCTTCTGGATATTTATAATAAATATCCGGTGGAAGAACTGATCGTGCATCCCAGGGTGCAGCAACAGTTTTATAAAGGCCATCCAGATCTGGATGCATTTGCGGACGCAGTGAAAGAATGCAGGCATCCATTGTGTTATAACGGCGATATCTTTACAGTTGAGGATATGGAAAGGTTAAAAAAACGGTTTCCGGAGATATCCTGTGTTATGTTGGGGCGTGGAATCCTGAGGAATCCGGAACTGACAGATATTATCGAATCCGGTGGCGGGAGAATTGATGTGAAGAAATTAAGGGCATTCCATGACCAGATTTTTCAGGATTACCAGGAGGTAAGCAGTGGGGATAAGAATGTGTTGTTCAAGATGAAAGAACTCTGGTGTTATCTTGGAACTTTGTTCCCAGATAAAGAAAAACAGTTAAAAAAGATCCGGAAGGCAGAGAAACTGGACCGCTATGAAGCGGCTGTAGAAGAAATCCTTTACTTTTGAAAACGTATGCAATATAATAGATAAAAATTCTATATACAGGAATTTTGAAAAAGGGAGGGGCATGAATTGGATCATTTGAATGAGTTGATCGCAGAAAATCTGAAAGATATCAGGAAAGGAAAAGGACTGAGTCTGGAACAAGTGTCATCCCTTACCACAATCAGCAAAAGTATGTTGAGCCAGCTGGAAAGAGGAGAAGTCAATCCTACGATATCAACAGTGTATAAACTGGCATTGGGATTAAAGGTACCGGTTACTGCATTTACCGCAGACAAACCACAGCCATTCTTTGAAACCGGGAAGAAAGAAGTAGAACCTTTGGCGGGGGATGATGGAAGATACCGTCTTTATCCGATCTTCAGTTTCCGGGAGGGACAGGATTTTGAAATCTTTGACCTGGAATTTGATGAGAACGGAATGATGCAGGCGAATCGTCAGATGAATGGTACGAGAGAATTCATTACCGTGTATTCCGGTGAACTGACACTGATTTTTAAAGACCAGGAATATGTATTGAGAGCCGGCGATGAGGCTTCGTATAATGCTTTTGATG
>OGWQ01001802.1_pt1 | contig 11290 bp, 8 predicted proteins | sample 1576091 | NCBI WGS metagenome assembly OGWQ01 (sample SAMEA3541584, study PRJEB24748) | human gut metagenome | biome: human gut; feature: human-associated habitat; material: faeces | place: China | collected 2012
AAGATACTAATAAGTTTTGAATAATCAATGCACTACAAGTTTTTTTTTGATTTTATGCTTCACCCTTAATGTTAGGCAATGGCGGAATAGGTTGCTCATCCGGCATGCGGATAGGGCCGAAAGCACGTTCATATTTACCAACATTTTCTTCAAGCGCACGCAGCAGACGCTTGGCGTGTTCGGGTGCCAATACAATACGCGATTGAACCCCGGCTTTGGGCATTCCCGGCATTACCCGAATAAAATCCATGATAAACTCCGAACTGGAATGAGTGATAATGGCAAGATTGGCATACGTGCCTTGGGCCACTTCTTCTTTCAGCTCTATCTGTAACTGTCCGTTATTATTTTCCTGATTTTCCATATTATCGTATATCATTATAATTGAATGACAAATATACTTCTTTCATTCCGACACACAAAATACTCCAAGATAAAAGTAACAGTACGACCTGAACAAAAAAGGCACTTGATATGTCCTGAAATTGCATGGTCTGTTCGGATAGAACACATCATCTGATTTACCTGAACAGACCATGCGTTTACCCCAAACCGATGGTCTGTTTTATTTGAGGCAATAGCATGCTTCCCCCTCCTCCCCTTCACCCTCAAACATCCATGAATAAAAGGTTGTGAAGGGGGCATGCAAATCTTTATTTTGCTATTACATTACACTCTTCTTACATCAGACCGAAAAGAGAGCCGGTTTGCAACAAATATAAAAAAAAGAAGAGAATCCCGGGAGATTCTCTTCTTTCACTATAAAAATTACTGATTGTATTAACGTAGTAATTACTCTTCTACCTTATCATCAACTGCATAATCGAGCACCGTTTTCTTGTTGGCAAGCATACGATCGTACTCTTCTTTCGAACCGACAATAATCTTCTCGAATTCGCGCTGACCTGTACCGGCAGGAATCAAGTGACCGCAGATAACATTCTCTTTCATACCTTCCAGACGGTCTACCTTTCCGTTGATAGCAGCTTCGTTGAGTACCTTCGTCGTTTCCTGGAAAGAAGCGGCAGACATGAAACTTGAAGTCTGCAAAGCCGCACGGGTAATACCTTGAAGAATCTGTGTAGAGGTAGCAGGCACAGCATCACGTACTGAAACGGGTTTCAAGTCACGGCGCTTCAGCATGGAGTTTTCATCGCGCAACTTGCGGGCAGTAACAATCTGTCCCGGTTGCAGGTTCTGAGAATCTCCGGCATCTACTACAACTTTCTTGCCCCAGATACGGTCGTTCTCTTCCATGAATTCGAGCTTATCCACTACCTGTTGTTCCAAGAAGCGGGTATCGCCCGGTTCATCGATTTCAACCTTACGCATCATCTGACGAACGATAATTTCAAAGTGCTTATCGTTAATCTTCACACCTTGCAGACGATAAACGTCCTGTACTTCGTTTACGATATATTCCTGTACAGCCGTAGGACCTTTAATGGCAAGGATATCGGCAGGAGTAATGGCACCGTCGGACAACGGAGTACCGGCACGCACGTAGTCGTTCTCCTGTACCAGTATCTGTTTGGACAGCGGTACGAGATATTTCTTAACTTCCCCGGTCTTAGAGGTAACGATAATTTCGCGGTTACCACGTTTCACCTTACCCATTGTGACCTCACCGTCAATTTCGGAAACCACAGCAGGATTGGACGGGTTACGTGCCTCGAACAATTCGGTAACACGGGGAAGACCACCCGTGATATCACCCGCCTTACCAACGGCACGCGGAATCTTCACGATTACTTCACCGGCTTTTACCTTCTGTCCGTTTTCCACTACTACGTGACCACCCACAGGAAGGTTATAGGTACGGATAAGTTCGCCATCTTCAGTCATGATGTGCGCCGTAGGCACTTTCGTCTTGTCCTTAGACTCAATGATGATGATTTCGCGCAAACCGGTAGATTCATCGGACTCTACCTTATAGGTAACGTTTTCAATAACGCCTTCAAACTCAATCTTACCGGTAGCTTCGGTAATGATAACTGCGTTGAACGGGTCCCAACGGGCTATAAGTTTGCCTTTCTCTACTACTTCACCATCCGCTGCATAGAGTGTAGAACCATAAGGCACGTTATGCGTAGAAAGTATGATACCTGTATTGACATCTACGAAACGTACTTCTGCCAGACGGCCTACTACCACCTTAGCCGGTTCGCCTGCTTCGTCAATAATATCTACAGTACGGAGTTCTTCAAATTCCAGACGGGAAGGATTCTTGGCAACAATACTTGCATTGGCAGCGATATTGGCTGCCGTACCACCGGCATGGAACGTACGCAACGTCAACTGTGTACCCGGCTCACCGATAGACTGCGCAGCGATTACACCGACAGCTTCACCTTTCTGAACCATACGGCTTGTAGCCAGATTACGGCCGTAACACTTGGCACAAACACCCTTCTTGGATTCACACGTCAATACAGAACGGATTTCAACGCTCTCAATCGGAGAGTCTTCAATCTTCTGTGCAATGGCTTCAGTGATTTCTTCACCACCTGCAACAAGCAATTCACCGGTTGTGGGGTGAACGATATCATGTACGGATACACGTCCCAGAATACGTTCGTACAATGTAGCGATTGTCTCATCGTTATTCTTCAAAGCTGTACAAACCAGTCCGCGAAGCGTACCGCAGTCTTCTTCGTTGATAATCACATCGTGAGATACGTCAACCAGACGACGGGTCAAGTATCCGGCGTCGGCCGTCTTCAAAGCGGTATCGGCAAGACCCTTACGAGCACCGTGAGTAGAGATAAAGTACTCCAACACGGAAAGACCTTCCTTAAAGTTAGAAAGAATCGGGTTCTCGATAATCTGACCGCCTTCGGCACCTGCCTTCTGAGGTTTCGCCATCAAACCACGCATACCGGAAAGCTGACGAATCTGCTCCTTAGAACCACGGGCTCCGGAATCCAACATCATGTATACGGAATTGAATCCCTGATCGTCGCTCGAAATAGTTTTCATCAAAATGTTTGACAACTCAGAGTTTACATGTGTCCAGATATCAATTACCTGGTTGTAACGCTCGTTGTTGGTGATGAAACCCATGTTATAGTTGTTGATTACCTGCTCTACCTCTTCGTAACCTTTCTGCACCAGCGCTTCTTTCTCTTCGGGAATAATAATATCTCCCAAGTTGAACGAAAGACCGCCTTTGAATGCCATCTGATAACCGAGGTTCTTGATTCCATCCAGGAATTCGGCTGCTTCTGCCACACCACAAACCTTGATTACGTGACTGATGATGTCACGAAGTGACTTCTTAGAGATAATCGTATTGATATAACCCGCTTTGGCAGGTACAATTTCGTTTACAATAACACGACCTACCGACGTGTCGTGCATCATCTTGTCTACCACATTACCGTTTTCGTCAATGTCCTTAACGATAACGCTGATAGGTGCGTGAATGTCGCACTTACCTTCGTTGTAGGCAATAAGCGCTTCTTCCGGACCGTAGAAAGTGAGGCCTTCACCTTTAGCTCCTTTACGCAGTTTGGTGATATAGTACAAACCGAGTACCATATCCTGTGCGGGCACTGTAATAGGCGCACCGTTGGCAGGGTTCAAGATATTATGTGACTGGAGCATCAGCATCTGTGCTTCCAGAATAGCTTCGTTGCTCAAAGGCAAGTGAACGGCCATCTGGTCACCGTCGAAGTCGGCGTTGAATGCCGTACATGCCAACGGGTGCAACTGGATTGCCTTGCCTTCAATCATCTTCGGCTGGAACGCCTGGATACCCAGACGGTGCAGTGTCGGAGCACGGTTCAACAATACCGGATGTCCTTTCATTACATGTTCCAGAATGTCCCAGATAACAGGTTCCTTACGGTCTACAATCTTCTTGGCACTCTTCACCGTCTTCACAATACCACGCTCGATGAGCTTACGGATAATGAACGGCTTGTAGAGCTCGGCCGCCATGAGTTTAGGAATACCGCACTCACCCATTTTCAGTTCCGGACCTACAACGATTACGGAACGTGCAGAGTAATCGACACGCTTACCCAACAAGTTCTGACGGAAACGTCCCTGCTTACCTTTCAAACTGTCGGAAAGTGACTTCAAAGGACGGTTGGCATCAGTCTTCACTGCGCTTGACTTACGAGAGTTATCGAACAATGAATCGACAGCTTCCTGCAACATACGTTTCTCATTACGTAAAATCACCTCAGGAGCCTTGATTTCAATCAATCTCTTCAAGCGGTTGTTACGGATGATAACGCGACGGTAAAGGTCGTTCAAGTCGGAAGTGGCGAAACGCCCGCCATCCAACGGAACCAACGGACGAAGTTCGGGCGGGATAACCGGTACGATACGTACAATCATCCATTCGGGCTTGTTGCGTCCGCGTGATGCACGGAAAGACTCAACTACCTGCAAACGCTTCAAAGCTTCGCTCTTACGCTGTTGTGAAGCATCGCTGCCTGCACGGTTACGCAGTTCGTAAGACAATGAATCAAGATCAATGCGCGACAGCAAGTCATAAATGGCTTCTGCACCCATCTTGGCAACAAACTTATTGGGGTCTGAATCTTCAAGGTACTGATTATCGCTTGGTAACTTTTCCAACAGATCCAGATATTCTCCTTCTTCAAGCAAATCATACTGTGCCACTTCGCCTTCCAATATACCCGGCTGGATTACTACATAACGTTCGTAGTAAATAATAGCATCGAGTTTCTTGGTCGGTAAACCCAGCAAGTAACCGATTTTATTAGGAAGCGAACGGAAATACCAAATGTGAGCCACCGGCACAACCAGCTGGATGTGTCCCATACGCTCACGACGTACTTTCTTTTCTGTCACTTCCACACCGCAACGGTCACACACAATGCCTTTGTAACGGATACGTTTGTACTTACCGCAATGGCACTCATAATCCTTAATAGGACCGAAGATACGCTCGCAGAACAAACCGTCGCGTTCCGGCTTATACGTCCGATAGTTAATGGTTTCAGGCTTTAAAACTTCACCACTCGAATTCTCAAGGATTTCTTCGGGAGAAGCCAAACCGATAGAGATTTTCGAGAAATTACTCTTTATCTTGTTATCTTTTCTAAAAGCCATACTTTTATATATAATTGATAATTGAGAATTAAAAATTGAAAAACAATGTTGATAAGTCGGGAATTGAGAATCAAGAGACATTAGCTCTCAACCCTCAATTTCCAAATTTCAATTTATTCTAAGTTGATGCTCAAGCCCAAACCTCTCAACTCGTGCAACAATACATTCAGTGATTCAGGAATACCCGGAGCTGGCATCGGCTCACCCTTAACGATTGCTTCATAAGCCTTGGAGCGTCCGACAACATCATCAGACTTGATAGTCAGGATTTCCTGCAGGATATGCGCAGCACCGAATGCTTCGAGCGCCCAAACCTCCATTTCTCCGAAACGCTGACCACCGAACTGTGCCTTACCGCCCAACGGCTGTTGCGTAATAAGCGAATAAGGACCTATAGAACGTGCGTGCATCTTATCTTCAACCATGTGACCGAGTTTCAACATGTATGTCACACCCACTGTAGCCTGCTGTTCGAAAGCCTCACCTGTACCACCATCATACAAAGTGGTTTTACCATAACGGGGCAGACCGGCCTTGTCGGTCCATTCGTTCAGGTCATCCAGCGTAGCACCATCAAAGATAGGCGTAGCAAACTTAACTCCCAAGTTCTTTCCGGCACGTCCCAAAACAGCCTCGAATATCTGACCGATGTTCATACGTGAAGGCACACCCAGCGGATTCAATACAATATCTACCGGAGTACCGTCTGCCAAGAACGGCATGTCTTCCTGACGTACCACGCGTGAAACGATACCTTTGTTACCGTGACGACCGGCCATCTTATCACCAACACCGATCTTACGCTTCTTGGCAATATAAACCTTAGCCATCTGGATGATACCTGCAGGCAACTCGTCGCCGATAGTAATAGCAAATTTCTTACGTTTCAACTCTGCATCGAGTTCCTTATATTTCTTGATAAAGTTCGTTACCAGTGCACGGATCAATTCATTGGTATGCTCGTCTTTTGTCCAATTGCTCAACTGAATAGCAGTAAAGTCTATATCACTGAAATCAGAAGCATAGAATTTAGCGCCTTTACTGATTACTTCAGCTCCCATATAGTCTTTCACACCTTCTGAAGTATGATTTTCTGTGAGCTTCAAAAGCTTATTTACCAATATTTTCTTCAAATCAGCCACCTTGCTATCGAACTCATCATCAATCTTCGGCAACAATGCCTTGTCGGCCAATTTAGAACTACGAGTCTTGATAACGCGGGAGAACAGACGTTTACCGATAATCACACCTTTCAAAGAAGGAGATGCCTTCAAAGACGCATCTTTCACATCACCAGCCTTATCACCGAATATGGCACGAAGCAACTTTTCTTCCGGAGAAGGGTCAGACTCGCCTTTCGGAGTAATCTTACCAATCAAAATATCACCCGGCTCGATACGGGCACCTACACGCACAATACCATTCTCGTCAAGGTCTTTGGTAGCCTCTTCACTTACATTAGGAATATCGGAAGTCAACTCTTCCATACCGCGCTTCGTTTCACGAACTTCCAAAGAGTATTCCTCTACGTGTACGGAAGTCAAAAGGTCTTCGCGAACCACACGTTCGTTCAATACGATAGCGTCCTCATAGTTGTATCCCTTCCAAGGCATGTAGGCAACCAACAGGTTCTTACCCAAAGCGAGCTCGCCCTGTTCGGTCGAGTAACCCTCGGTAAGGATTTGTCCCTTCGTCACACGCTGACCTTTCTCGCAAATAGGACGAAGGTCAATCGTCATGTTCTGGTTGGTACGACGCCATTTGGGAATAGTATATTCTTTCAGTGCAGATTCGAAGCTTACAAACTCTTCCTCTTCCGTACGATCGTACAGAATGCGGATAGTCGTAGCATCTACAAAGTCAACCACACCTTCGCCCTCAGCAGTAATCTGCGTACGAGAGTCACGTGCAAGCTGACGTTCGATACCTGTACCTACAATCGGAGCTTCACTCTTCAACAAAGGAACTGCCTGGCGCATCATGTTCGATCCCATCAACGCACGGTTAGCATCGTCATGTTCCAAGAACGGAATCAGAGATGCTGCAATAGAGGCAATCTGCTGTGGCGATACGTCCATCAGCTCTACCTCATCAGGAGCTACAACCGGATAATCGGCATCCTGACGGGATTTTACTTTGTCGCGGACGAAAGTTCCGTCTTCATTCAAAGGTGCATTACCCTGAGCGATAATCTTCTCTTCTTCTTCTTCGGCTGTAAGGTAAACCAAACCTTCATCTGAAAGGTCTACCTTTCCGTTAGCCACCTTGCGGTACGGTGTCTCAATAAAACCAAGCTGATTGATTTTAGCAAACACACAAAGTGAAGATATCAAACCAATGTTCGGACCTTCAGGCGTTTCAATCGGACAAAGACGACCGTAGTGAGTATAGTGTACGTCACGCACCTCAAAACCGGCACGTTCACGTGACAAACCACCGGGACCCAAAGCTGACATACGGCGCTTGTGAGTGATTTCGGCAAGCGGGTTGGTCTGGTCCATGAATTGTGACAAGGCATTTGTTCCGAAGAAAGAATTGATAACGGAAGAAATAGTCTTGGCGTTAATCAAATCGATCGGAGTAAAGACTTCATTGTCACGAACATTCATACGCTCGCGGATAGTACGGGACATACGTGCCAAACCGATAGCAAACTGGTTTGACAACTGTTCGCCTACCGTACGTACACGACGGTTGCTCAAGTGGTCAATATCATCAACATCTGCTTTTGAGTTTATCAACTCAATCAGATACTTGATAATCTCAATGATATCTTCCTTGGTGAGTACACGGACATCCATGTCAGTCGTCAAATTCAACTTTCTGTTGATACGATAACGACCTACATCACCCAAGTCGTATCTCTTTTCTGAGAAGAACAGGTTATTAATAACCTCACGCGCGCTGGCATCATCGGCAGGATCTGCATTACGCAACTGACGATAGATATAAAGCACTGCTTCTTTTTCCGAATTACTGGGGTCCTTCTGCAGAGTGTTATATATGATAGAGTAGTCAGACTGGTTCGGTTCTTCCTTATGTACAAGGATATTCTGAACGCCTGACTCTAATATAATGTCAATATGTTCCGGCTCAATTATAGTTTCACGGTCGATAACCACTTCGTTACGCTCAATAGAAACAACTTCACCGGTATCTTCGTCTACAAAATCCTCAATCCATGTTTTCAATACACGTGCTGCCAACTTACGACCTACAATCTTCTTGAGGTTCGTCTTATTCACTTTCACGTCTTCCGCCAGATTGAAGATTTCAAGAATGTCCTTATCATTCTCAAAACCGATAGCTCTCAGCAAGGTGGTTACCGGCAACTTCTTCTTACGGTCGATATAGGCATACATGACATTGTTGATGTCAGTAGCAAACTCAATCCAAGATCCTTTGAACGGGATGATACGGGCTGAGTACAACTTAGTACCGTTGGCATGCACGCTTTGACCGAAGAATACGCCCGGTGAACGATGAAGCTGCGACACAACAACACGTTCCGCACCATTGATAACGAATGTAGCCTTATCCGTCATATAAGGAATCGGGCCCAGGAATACATCCTGAATAACCGTATCAAAATCTTCGTGGTCAGGGTCGGTACAATATAATTTCAATTTTGCCTTTAAGGGTACGCTATAAGTAAGCCCTCGCTCTATACATTCGTCTATGGTATAGCGCGGCGGATCAATATAGTAGTCCAAAAACTCAAGAACAAAATTATTTCTTGTATCGGCAATGGGGAAGTTTTCAGCAAATACTTTATACAGTCCCTCGTTCTTACGTTTCTCGGGTGGGGTATCCAGTTGTAAAAAGTCTTTGAATGACTTCAATTGTACTTCCAGGAAATCCGGATATTCCAGCGGATTCTTAGTCGAAGCAAAATTAACTCTTTGATTTACAGTATTTGAAGACATCTGTTAATGGATTTGTAGAACTTAATTTTAAATATATACACAAAAAGGTAAAGAACCCTTTTCACGAAGGGTTCCTTACCGAATTACCTGATTTACAGGCTAATGTTATTTAAGTTCAACTTCAGCTCCAGCTTCTTCCAATGTTTTCTTCAATGATTCTGCTTCGTCTTTAGCCAAACCTTCTTTTACTACGCTAGGAGCACCGTCTACCATGTCTTTAGCTTCCTTCAAACCAAGACCGCAAGCTTCCTTAACGGCTTTAACTACTTGAAGTTTAGCTGAGCCAGCGCTCTTCAATACTACATCGAAAGAAGTTTTTTCTTCAGCGGCAGCAGCACCACCAGCTGCAGGGCCAGCAGCAACAGCAACAGCTGCAGCAGCAGGTTCAATACCGTATTCTTCTTTCAGGATAGTTGCAAGTTCATTAACTTCTTTTACTGTCAAGTTAACTAATTGTTCTGCAAAAGCTTTCAAATCTGCCATTTTTGTATGATTTTAATTGTTTAATTACTAAAATAAATTGATGTTTTTTTGTTTCCGAAGTTACGCTTCGGGACGTTCACCGAGAGTCTTGAGAACTCCGTGAATGGTGTTACCACCTGATTGCAGAGCAGAAATAACATTCTTGGCCGGTGATTGCAGCAAGGCAACGATTTCGGCAATAACTTCATTCTTACTCTTGATACTTACGAGAGCATCCAACTGGTCAGCACCAACATAGAAGCTTTCTTCTGCATATGCAGCTTTCAATCCGGGAATACCGTTCTTTGCTTTATCTTTCAGCAGTTTCGCAGGTGCATTCGCTGTATTGCAAAACATTACAGCAGTCGTACCTTTCATGCAACCGTAAAGCGGAGAATAATCCTCTTCCAAGCTTTCCAATGCTTTATGAAGCAATGTATTCTTAACTACCATCAATTTGATGTCAGCCTTGAAACACAAAGCTCTCAACGCGCTTGTATCAGCAGCGTTCATAGCAGTGGTATCTATCAAATAGAAGTGACCGTATTCCTTAACTGTAGCAGCAATCTGCTCAATAATCGTACTTTTATCTTCCTTTCTCATTATTACTCCGTTTTATTAGATTTCTTCTACAGATTTCGGGTCAATCTTGATACCCGCACTCATCGTGCTAGAAAGATAAATACTCTTGATATATGTACCCTTGGCTGCGGTCGGTTTCAATTTATTCAAAGTAGAGATGAATTCTTTCGCATTGTCGCGAATTTGATCAGCACTAAATGAAACTTTACCGATAGAAGTATGAACGATACCGCTCTTGTCAACTTTAAAGTCGATTTTACCTTGTTTTACTTCTTTTACAGCTTTAGCAACATCCACCCTCTGCATGTCCCAGGGAAACAGCACGATCCTGTTTTCGGCAACCATGCTGCCGATCCGGTATTACAAGACACTGCTCTCCGGAAACGAGGACGACTACGCGGTCTATGCGAACTCGCCCTTCGAGGAAGAAAAACGTCTTCTCATGGTTGCGACGGACGTCAGCAGCCGCTACTCCAGGCGCAGCGAGAGCGAATACCGGAAGGTGGCGGAGTATATCAGGGAGGTGGTCCTCTCTAAGAGCGGCAACTACATGATATTCTTCCCGTCCTACCAGTATATGGAACAGGTGGAATATGCCGTGGAGGACATGGACTTCCCAGCGGATCTCCTGGTCCAGGGACAGGGCATGAAGGAGCAGGAACGCCAGGAATTCCTGGAAGAATTCGAAAAGCCCCGGGATCATTCTCTTGCGGCGTTCTGCGTCATGGGCGGCGTGTTCTCGGAGGGGATCGACCTGAAGGAAGAGCGGCTCATCGGTGCCGTGATCGTCGGAACGGGACTCCCGATGGTCTGCGTGGAACAGGAGGTTCTCAGGGGGTATTTTGAGGAGAAAGAAGAAGCGGGATTTGACTTTGCGTATCAGTATCCGGGAATGAATAAGGTTTTACAGGCGGCGGGCCGTGTGATCCGGACGACGGAGGACGAGGGAATCATCTTGCTTCTCGATGACAGGTTCCTGAAAAAAGAATATCTGGAACTGTTCCCAAGGGAATGGGAGCATTTCCAGATGGTAAACAGAAAGAACGTCGGTCAGTGCCTTTCGGACTTCTGGGAGTCGCGGGGCAGGTAGACGGATATCCGGGCAGTCATCTGCCGGGACGGCGCAGGAAATGTGCGGGCCTGGTGTAGGGCTGATGCAGGTTTTACAGCATATCCATGAACTGCTTCGCGGCCTGGGAGACCGGAAGGTTTTCGTTATGGACCACAACGAG
>OGWQ01001803.1_pt1 | contig 11289 bp, 7 predicted proteins | sample 1576091 | NCBI WGS metagenome assembly OGWQ01 (sample SAMEA3541584, study PRJEB24748) | human gut metagenome | biome: human gut; feature: human-associated habitat; material: faeces | place: China | collected 2012
CCAATTAGTCCAGCCAACCATGAACATGGCGACAGATTTTTATGATAACCATACTGCCCGTAAGCAGATAGCTCAGGGCATCGGGCATGAAAAGCAGCTTCGCGGCAGCAGCGAGTTGCGAAGCCCCTTTTTTGTGCAAAGCATATAACTGGTAAAGCGAATTGAACGGCATGATCTGGATGCCGGTCCGGGCATATACCTCCCTGCGGGAGAGCACTTTGGCGAAATACTCTGCCGGAGCGCCTTCAGTATGGGGGTCCCGGTAGGCATAGGGCATTCCGAGCAGCGAACCGTCGCTGCCGACGAATGCGAAATCGACACCCCACGTATCGATACCGACCGAGGTGATCTCGATTCCCTCGCGCGCCGCGGCCCTCAGCCCTTCGCAAAGCTGCTCGTACAGGGAAAATATGTTCCAATAAAAGTGGCCGCCCAGCGGCAGTATCCGATTGGGGAAGCGGGTCAGCTCGCGGATCCGTAGCTCTCCGTCGGAGAGCGTTCCCAGAACCGTCCGGCCGCTCGTCGCGCCCAAGTCGAACGCAATAAAATGCTGCAGACTCATTGTCCAAATATTACATTTATACGATATTTTTCACTATATTGCAGTCTCGTCAACCTAACTTTTTCCGCAATGGATAATTCCATTCACCTGAAGTATCTGGCCATCAGCCAAACCGACCTGAAATGGGGCATGACCATCAACTCGGTGGGTTTCCAGAACATCGCCGCCCACATGTCCTATCCGCCGAACAACCACCCCTCGCGCTACTTGTTCTCGACCGACAACGGGCGTGTACTCAACGAGTATCAGCTGCTCTACATCACACGGGGAAGGGGACGATTCGCATCCCGCACCACGGGCTACGGACGCTACCAGCCCGTCGGCGAGGGCAACATGTTCCTGCTCTTCCCCGGCGAGTGGCACAACTACATGCCAGACCGCGAAACCGGATGGGACGAATTCTGGATCGGATTCCAAGGCAGACACATCGACTACTGGACGGCAAGCAGTTTCTTTACGCGCGAAAAGCCGATCTACAACGTAGGCATCCACAACGAAATCGTCCAGCACTACCAGCAGGCCATCCGCGTCGCCATCGAACAGAAGTCGGGATTCCAGCAGGTACTCTCAGGCATCGTCAATTACCTCTTGGGGCTGGCCTATTCCTACGACAAGAACTACGTCTTCGAAACTTCCGAAGTGATCGACCAGATCGGCCGTGCAAAGATCCTGATCGCTGATCAGTTCAAAACCATCCGCCCCAAGCAGATCGCCGAAGAGCTGAACATGAGCTATTCGAACTTCCGGAAGATTTTCAAGGAGTACACCGGATTCGCCCCGGCGCAGTACATTCAGGAGATGAAGCTCTCCAAAGCCAAAGAACTACTCACAAACAGCTCCATGCCCATCAAGGAGATCGCCTATCTGATGGGATTCGAAAACCACGAATACTTCTTCACGGCCTTCAAAAAGAAGAACGGAGTGACGCCCGCCGATTACCGGCATCTGACGCAGGGCAACGCCCTCATACAGGAATAAAAATCCCGCAGTTGTCGGGTCGCATGCTTTTTAAAAGAGGTGCCGGTGATTCTTCCGGCACCTCTTCTTTTCAACCGTTACTGTCCGTAACCGGGATTCGGCTCGATAAGCGGGTTGCCGCTGATCGCGTCGTTGGGAATCGGGAAGACCTTGAAATAGGGATTATTGGTGGCCTTGTGATCCCACCAGTCGGCTTCCACGAACTTGTTCCAGCGCAGCAGGTCGGTACGGCGGCGGCCTTCGCCGAGAAACTCGATACCCCACTCGACCAGCATGCGCCATTCGTCGAGGTTGGCGGCGGTGCAGGGATCGGGATCGGCTTCGTTCTCGAAATTACGCTTACGCACGTCGTTGATCAACCGGGCGGCCTCGCCCTTATCGCCGTCACGCCACTTGCACTCGGCCAGCATATACTGCACTTCGGCCAGACGCGCCATCACAAAACCGGCTTTCCACTGGTTGGGATCGTCGTCCGGAGCGATCGGGTATTTGATAAGGCGTACGCCGGTGTTCTCCTCACCTTCATACTTGGTCGAAGGAACGGCGTCGAGCGACGGATAGGTCGTGCCGACAAGCGACGTGCGGCCGACGTAGTCCACCAGTTCGAGCGGCTTGCCGTCATGCACGCTGTTCTGCCCGGAAACGACGACCGACTTGCCGTTCTTGGCGATCGGACCGAACAGAAGCTGGCCTTCGTAATCGCCGTTGCCGTTGTACTTGTAACACCTCTTGCGCAGGTCGGCATCGTTGAAACGGGCGAAGGTGCGGCCCAATTTGAAATCGGCGTCCGTATAAAGATCACCATTAGGCTTGTGCGACGGCATGATCGTGATGCCGTTCATCGTTCCGGCGCCCTTCAGGCCGAAGAACTGGTCCATCATGTTGGGCTGGTAGAACCATGCCGCATAGGTGTTGTTCTGCAGTTTATTCAGGGCCGAAGGCAGTACCCAGATGTTCTCGGCACTGTTGAGGTTGCTGAACCCGAACGGTTCACGCCAGTCGGAGGCCATCGAATAGTTGCCGTATTTACCTGACAGTATCTCGCTGCAGAGGGTTTCGCACTCCGAATAGTGGTCCTCATTAATGTAGGTCTGGGCGTTGAAATAGAGCCGGGCCAGCAGAACGGCCGCCGCACCGCGATTGATCGTGTAGTCGATCTCCGTCGTCTCGTCCTTCAGCGGCAATACTTTAAGCGACTCTTTGAGCAGTCCTTCGATATGCAGGTAGGTATCCTTGGCCGAGCTGCGGGGCTGGGGATCGACGCCCACGGTACCTTCGTAAATCGGCATGCCGCCGTAGAAGTCCAGACCGCGCAGGTAGAAGTAGGCGATCAGCGTCTTCATCTGGGCGATGTGCCCGGCGCGGTCGTCCTCGGTAAATCCGACTTTGGCGTAGTCGGCCGCCTTGAGGTCCTCGATCACTTCGAGCGACAGGGCGACGCCCGTGGTAACCAGACTCCACGCATTGTTGATAAAGGGATTCGAAGTGCCCCAGCTATGGTCTTGGAAACGGAACCAGTCGCCGCCGGTCCATTTCTGCTCCTTCTGGATCACCGCGAACTGGTCGGCGCAAAGCTCCTGCAGAAACCAGAAGCCGACACCGTCGCCGCGCATCTCCGAAGCATAGAGGTGCGTAAACGGACGCCCCATAGCCGAATAAACATCATTTTTTGTCTTGAAAAAGGTCTCAGGAGTCACCTCGCTGTACCATACGGGATCGAGGTCGGTACAGGCCGCGACGCTCGCCAAGGCGGTGAGGGCCGCAATGCTCTTTACAATATATTTTTTCATAGTTTTAACTCGTCTTTAGATTAGAAACCGATCTCGATACCCAGAATAAAGGAACGCGTGCGGGGATATTGGCTCATACCCTCGAAACCGGGCGCCAGACCATTGACGTTCACTTCGGGATCGAGACCCGAATAACCGGTCAGCGTACATACGTTGCGCACGGTGAAGTAGCAGCGCAGCTTCTCGACGTACTTGATCTTGTTGCGGGGCAGCGTGTAACCCAGCGTAACGGCGTCGAGCTTCAGGAAGTCGCCCTTTTCGAGCCAATAATCGAGCAGCATCAGACGGTCGGTATTGGTAATCGCCTTGTTGCGGCGGTAAGCCGTACGCAGCAGGTTCTGGCCTTCGGTGATCTTGCAGTTCACGCCCTGAATCATGTCCGTCACGTTGTAAACGTCCTGTCCCAGCCAGCTGCGGAAGAAGAGATTGAGGTCCCAGTTGCGGTAACGCACCGTGTTGTTCCACGAAAGCACCGCCTTCGGAAGACCGTTGCCCGTCTGCACGCGGTCCTCGTCGGTACCCGAAGCATAGGGGATGACCTTGTTGTCCTTGCTGTAGATCATCGGAGTTCCATCCTCCTCACGGACGCCGGCAAAGCGGTAGAGGAAGTAGCGTCCGATCTCCTGACCGCCGAAGATGCGCACGGCCGAACCGCCGCCGTGAGGCATCGCCTGAAATTCCATATGGGTATCCTTGGCCATGCCTTCCAGCCGGGATTTGCCGACGAACGAACCTACGAGCGACGTATCGAACGTCCAGTCCTTGGTATCCACCACACGGCCGTTCAGTTCGAACTCGAAACCTTTGTTGGTGATGTCGCCGATATTGACCGTCGAAGTGGCGTAGACAGCCGGGGGAGAAGCCACGGGAATACCGCTGTAGATGGCGTCCTCGATCTTGCGGCTGAAGTAGTCCATGCGGCCGTTCAGGCGACGGTTGAAGAGGGAGAAGTCCAGACCCACGTCGAACTCTTTTTTGATCTCCCATTTCATGTCGCGGTTCTGGTTGTGCATCAGGCCGTAGACGGTCATCCACTGACCGTTGTAATAGGTCCACGAATCCTTGGAATACATACGGTAGGCCGTATTGGTGTTGAAACCCTGATTACCCGTCGTACCGTAGCTTACGCGCAGCTTCAGGTCGTCCACGGCCCGGACGTTGCGCATGAATTTCTCCGACGAAATGCGCCAGCCGGCCGAGATGCCGGGGAAAAGACCCCAGCGGTCGCTGTAGAATTTCGAAGAGCCTTCGTAACGCAGGTTCAGCGTCACGAGGTAGCGGTCGTCGAACGAATAGTTCACACGGCCGAAGAAGGCGATCAGGCGGGTCGTAGGGCTTTTGTAGGAACCCATACCGGCTTTGCCGTCCGAGAGGTAGGTTCCGGCGCCGAGATCCCACGGTCCCAGACCGTCCACCTGAAAGTCGGAGTTGCTGGCCGAGAAGTTGTCGCCGTTGAACTCTTGGAACGAATAACCGAGCACGGCATTGAGGTTGTGACGGCCGAAACGGCGGTCGTAATTGGTCGTCAGATCGAGCATCTTGTCCATCGCTTGTGAGAAACTGTGCGAAGCCGTGCCGTTGTAATGGTTTTCGAGCGACTCGCGGTGCAGCTTCGAAACGAAATTCTCCGACTTGTTCTTCACATGTTTGTAGGCGGTCTGTGCCGTCACCGACCAATGGTCCGTGAGGTTGAGTTTGAGCGAAACGTTGGCCAGCATCAGGCTCGACGAATTCGAATTGTCGCGCAGATTCACTTCGGCCACGGGATTCTTGAAATAGGGCTGGTTCAGGATCATATAGTAGCCCGATTCGCTGGCAGGATCGTAAATCGGATAGGTCGGGTTCAGGCTCGATGCCCATTCGAAAATGCCGTTATCGACGTTGGTCCAATTGACATTGGTATAGTTGATCGTCGCGGAAAGCTCCAGACGATCGTTCAGGAATTTGAAATAGGAACTCAGGCGGCCGCCGATCTCCTGACGGTCGTTCTTGATCGCGACGCCCTCCGCATCGCGCACGTAACCGCTGGCGCTCACGCGGAACTTGTCCGTACCGCCGTTGGCCGAAAGGGCGTAGCGCTGGCTGAAAGGCGAGGACTTGGTCACGGCGTCATACCAGTCGGTCGAACCACCGAAGTCATAGACGTTATTGACGCCCGTACGTCCGTATTCGCGAAATTCGGAAGCCGAGAGCAAATCGGGCTTCTTGGCGATCGACTCCAACTGAAGCTCGGTCGAAAAATTGACCGAAATGCGGCCTGCCTGCGGACGTTTGGTCGTAATCAGCACGACGCCGCCCGTAGCGCGGGTGCCGTAGATAGCCGCTGCCGACGCATCCTTCAATACCGTGATCGACTCGATGTCCTCTTTGGCCACCAGATCGATCTCTGCGCCCGGTACACCGTCGATCACCACCAGCGGTCCCTGATCGCCGCTCACCGAATTTACGCCGCGCAGTTGGAGCGAAGCACCTGAGTTGGGGTCGGAACCATTGGTGGACTGAATCGAAAGACCGGGGATCTTGCCCTGAATAGCCATCAGAGGCGAACTGGTGCCGGCTATAAAGTCGTCCTGCGTGATTTTCGAAACCGAGTTGGTCAGCGACCGCTTGTCGATCGTACCGTAACCGACCACTACCACGGCGTCGAGGTTGTTGCTCGGTTCGAGCGAAATCTCGAAAGAGGTCCGGTTGCCGACCGGCAGCGTTTGGGTGACGTAACCCACATAGCTGACCTGAAGTTCGGCTCCGGGATTCACCTCGACGGCGAAAGTGCCGTCGGCGCCGGTCGAAGCGCCGTTGGTCGTACCTTTCTCGACGACATTGACGCCGATCATCGGCTCGCCCGCCTCGTTGAGGACCGTACCGGTCACACTGATCTTGGGCTGGGCCGCACACACGCAAACCGAGGAGACCGAAAAGCCGGCCAGCAGGAGCAGGAACAGCACGTTCCGCTTCAGGCATGCGCCGAACCGGTCGAGTCCCGATTTCGCATAGAAGTTCATGACAATATTCTTCATTTGTTCATGGATTAGGTTAATAAACAGATTGTATGATTTGGTTTTTTGTCGGGTGGATCGCTCCTGTCATTTTCAATAATGACCTGTCAGGAAAAAGATACGGAGCCGGGGAAATTCCTTATCTCATAGAGCAGGAAGTTTTAGGTTAATAATCGGATTAGATTCTGTCAGTTTTAAGTTTTAAACAAAATTAGAGAGGATTTACAGGAGTTTTATTAATCATTTTGATAGAAAAATTTGAAAAAATGACACGATAGCAATTTTAGGCAATCCGCGCAATCCAGCAGGCTGGAAACGATCGCCGTATATACTATAGGAGCGTCGGAAAGCGGTTCATTTGAAATGTCATTTTTTTCAATCCTTATATCAAAAAGTTTAATTTATGAGCAAAAACATCTCCCTACTTTTGTATTAACCGAAACAAAACGCCCATTGCCCCGCCGCGGCATTGGCAACCAGAACGACAACCTAAAACCCGAATCCGAAAACTATGCAACGACTGGCTTTCAAGATGAAGCTCAAACCCGGCTGTGAGGCGGAATACGAAAAACGCCACGCCCGTCTCTGGCCCGAAATGAAGCTGCTGCTCAAAGAGGGCGGCATCGGCAACTACTCGATTTTTTACGATCCCGACACCCTCTCACTGTTCGCCTATCAGGAGATCGGCGGCGAAGGTTCCTCGCAGGAGATGGGCGGCGAAGCCGTCGTCCGCAAATGGTGGGACTACATGAGCGACATCATGGAGGTCAATGCGGACAATTCGCCCGTCTCCGTCCCCCTGCGGCAGGTTTTCTTCCTCGAATAACCGCCGCACCGACATCCGATACAAATATGAAAACCTATAAAAAACTAAAACTATGAGAACACGCTTCCTTCTGTTTTTATCTCTCCTCCCGCTGCTCCTGCTCTCTTCGTGCGACGAGAAGGACGGCCCTACGATCATTCCGCCCAAGGAAAAGCCCGCCTACTACGACGTGACGATCCGCGCGACCGACCATCAGGCCTGCAAGGAGATCACCCCGCAGGCCGACGGCTCCTACTTCGTGGACTGGACCGACGGTTTCGACGCCTTCTTCTTCATGGACATCCAGCTCGACGAGGACGACAAGGCAGCCGGCGCGGAATTCAACCTTTACAACGTATTGGAATTCGAAGTCAAAGGCGCCACGGTAGTGGAAAACACCCCGCTGATCATCTTCCTCGGAAGCACCGCATGGCCCAACTTCTGCTCCGACTGCAAGAACTTCATTCCCATATCGACCGACTGGGTGAAGGTGACTTGCAACTTTATGGAGGACGTACCCAACAAAGCAGCGGCCGCACCATGGACGTGGATGCGCGTAGGTGTCGGCGCCAATGCGCACACCCCGACCTTCTATATCCGCAACATCCGTCTGGTCAACCCCAACCACGGGAACAAATAATCCTGTACCGCCACCGCGGAAGCCTCCGTCCGACCGGCACGGGGGCTTCCGCGAATTAACGCAATCAACCCGACTAAATCCGACCGCCATGCGACAGTTGTTTAAAAATCTGCTGACAATCACCCTATCCGCCGCGCTCTGCTTCATCGCGGGATGCTCCGGCAACGACCGTCTCCCGCCGCTCGAACCCGAAGGGCCGGACCCCGAAAAACCCGCCGTGGAGGGCATTCCGCTGTCGATCCGCAACCGCGACTTCAACAACATCACCTTCACGCAGGAGGGCGACGAATGGATCATCCGCACCACGGGCCTAGACCCGTACATCTGGTTCGACGCCGCGATTCCGGTAAATTTCAAAAAGCAGTATATGCTCGCCTTCGACAGTTTCAACACCACGGAGACACTGCCGCTGGTAATCTTCGTCGGCGAAGTGTGCGACGGCGACCATCTGCTCGAAAACGGCGACTACACGCTGCCCCGCACCGAAGGGTGGTCGGCTGTGTCGTACAACCTCTCGAAAGTCAAACAGGCGCCCGCCGTACCGTTCAAATCGGTGCGCGTCCGCTTCGGACTCAACGGCGAACATACGTTCCGCCTGAAAAATCCGGTTTTGCGCGAACCCAACAAGCAGGAGATCGAAGCCGAAGAGAACGAAGCCAACCGACTCAAGGAGGAGCAGGAACTCACCAAACGGCTGAACAGCTACCTCGCCAAAAGCTTCACGTCGAAAATAGAGCTGGTCACGGCGGATTACACGGCCGGCACCGTCTCGGTAACGGGTACGACCGACGCGACGGACTTCGACGGCGTCGGACTGGCCGAAATACCGATGTGGGCGGACCAGACCAAACTCACCGCAGTCGAAAGTTTCACGCCTCTTACAGGCGGCTCCATATCGCAGTCGTTCCCGCGTTTCGCCGAAAACGGACGCGACCGCCTGCTTTCGGGATGGGCCGTGGTGCGGCAGGAAGGCAACGGTTATACGCTGCTCTCGGCCGTACACCATACCGACCGAATCGACAATCCGCGGACGAATCTTCCCGAAATGATTCCATCCTCGATCAAGGGTATCGGCGGCTGTCCGTACGATCATGCGGACATGCAGGACCTGAACATCGCCACCGGCACGTTCAACATCATCCTCGACCAGATTCTCTACACCGATCCGGGAGGCGGGCGCGAACCCTACGAATATGCGGGCAAGACCTATTACGCCGACGTGAACGGCAGCATGATCAAACAGATAGACCACGACGTAAAAATCTCGCAGCAGCTGGGACTCATGGTCTCGGCCATCCTGCTGGTGCCCGTGAACCGGGGCGCGGCCGAAGGGTCGTGGCTCGATCTGGTCGCCCATCCCGAAAACGAATACAGCGCGGCCTTCTCGATGCCCAACATGCTGTCAAAAGAGGCCGTGGAAGCCTATGCCGCGACCATGAATTTCCTCTGCGAACGCTACAGCACCGAGCAGTACGGACGCATCCACCACTGGATCATCCACAACGAAATTCAGGCCGGATTCTACTGGACCAACGCCGGCAGGCGCAATCTGGAGACCTATATGAATCTTTACGAGCGTTCGATGCGGCTCGTGCAGACGATCGCGCGCCAGTACGATCCCAACGCCAAGTCACTCATCTCACTCGACCACGGCTGGACGGATCAAGGTTCCGACCGTTCGTATCAGGGTGTGAAACTGCTCGAACAGCTCGTGAAATACTGCCGTCAGGAGGGCGACTTCGAATGGGGCATCGCCTTCCACCCCTATCCGCAGGACATCAACAATCCGCGTACATGGCTTGACGACAAGGCCACCTACAGCTTCTCGACACAGTACCTTACGCCCCGGAACCTCGAAGTGCTCGACGCATGGGCCGAACTGCCCGAAGTCTGCTACAAAGGCACCCGGCCGCGTGAAATCCAATTCACCGAGCAAGGCATCAACACCCCCGACTACGAACCGCTGTCACTACAGAATCAGGCCGCTGGCGTAGCTTATTCACTGGCCAAGATCCGGCATATGAAACACGTCACCAGCTACGCCTACCACCTCTGGGCCGACGCCCGTGAGGAAGGCTCGCTGCGGTTGGGCCTGCGCAAATACCGCGACGATGCCGCCGATCCGCTGGGCAAGAAGCCGAGCTGGGAGGTATTCCGGGCCTTCGGACAGGATGACTGGGAAAGCGTTTCGGCCCCCTACCTCGACGTCATCGGCATCGAAAGCTGGGACGACGTGGTCTACAAGGGAACAATTACAAAATAAAATCGCTAACTTTCACTCGAAAAAAAATGAAATTCAGACACCTCGCATGCTGCCTGCTGCTGCTCGCCGGAAACACCGTCGCACGGGCCGCCGCGCCGGGTCCCGAAACGGGTCCGGTCAAACTGACCATCCGGCCGTCCGACTCCAACAACGTCACGGTCGAACGCCGCGGCGACGACTACGTGATCACCACCACGGGCGTCGATCCCTATGTATTCCTCGACGCCGAACGTCCGGTCGACGTAGACGAATATCCGATGCTGGCGTTCAACAGCTTCAACACTTCGGGCATCATGTCGCTGGCGCTCTTCGTGGGGCAGCTCGACAACGCCCATCTGATCGAGGGGAACCTCTATGAACTGCCCCGCACCGAGGGGTGGTCGTCGAACGCCTACGACATCTCCTGTACCGATACGCCGCCCGCAGGCCCGGTATCGTGGATCCGCATACGCTTCGGCATGAACGGAGGCAACAAATTCACCATCAGCGGACTGCAGCTGCGCGCCATGAACGACCGCGACCGCGACATCTTGGGCAACATCGAACGCCGCGACCGCGAGGACCGGGAGCAGTGCGACCGGCTGGCTGCCTATCTCAAGACGTCGTTTCCCTCGTCCGTGACGCACGTCGAAGTCTCCTATCCAGAATCGAAAGTTACTGTCGAAGGTATCCTCAAAGGCAAACCCGACGCCGCGGTAGGACTGGCCGAAATCCCGATGTGGGAGGACTACACCGCACTGAAAGAGACCGGCGAATTCCTGCCGCTGGCCAAAGCCGGAAAATTCCGCTTCACCCTGCCGCGCTTCGCCGCCGACAAGCACGACCGTCTTCTCTCCGGCTGGGCCGTGGTGCGCAGGACCGCCGGCGGTTACGAACTGCTCTCGGCCGTGCACTACCCCGACGACATCACTCCGCGCGAGAAGCTGCGCAAAGTGACGGCAACCTCGCTGAAAGGCATCGGAGGGTGTCCGTTCGACCACGAGGACATGGTCGAACTGGGCGTGGGCGGTGCGAACTTCAACATCATGCTCAACGAAATTCTCTTCCCCGATCCTGCACCGGGGCGCAAGCCTTACGAATACTGCGGCCGGACATGGTACGTAGACGAGAACAGCCACGCCATCCGGCTGCTCGACCTCAACGCCCGCAAGGCGAAGGAGCACGGCTGGCTCATCTCGGCCATCCTGCTGCTGCCGCTCGACCGCGACTTCACGCCCGGAACATGGATGATGGAAGCCGCGCACCCCGAACGTCA
>OGWQ01001807.1_pt1 | contig 11272 bp, 9 predicted proteins | sample 1576091 | NCBI WGS metagenome assembly OGWQ01 (sample SAMEA3541584, study PRJEB24748) | human gut metagenome | biome: human gut; feature: human-associated habitat; material: faeces | place: China | collected 2012
TCACCGAGGAGTTATCGAACAGACAGGAGGTACAATGACCAAAACGAATGTTCAATCGACCCCTAGCAATTCCCAGCACCACGACACGCCGAACAACAAAACGCACGTCATCAAGTTCCGTGTGACAGCGGAGGAAAAAGCGTCACTGGAACTCACTTGCAAACTCCTGAATCTCTCCCTCTCCACTTTTATCCGCCGCGCCATCCACAACGTCAAGATCGAGAAAACGGTCATCGTTGCAGGTGGCGGCGAAGAAACCCTGACCGCTTTTTCCACTTTGCTTGCCCAGTGCAGCAAGGTGGGCGGAAACCTCAACCAGCTTGCAAGGCACTTCAATTCTGGCGGTGCGGACACCGAGCAGATCCGGGCGAAAATCCTTGACGAACTTGCAGATCTGACTGCATTTCGGCTGCACGCCGAGAAAGTTCTGGGTGAACTGTATGGCAACGCTCAAGCATATCGCCTCAGTCGCAAGGGCAGCTGTATTGTTCAACCATAAACCGCATATTTGCGACATACAATTCGATGTTGTTGCCAACGATTTGAATAATCGAATTGTAATAAAAACTCGGACTACACCGCCATCGAAGCGTACCTCATTTACCAGCACGATGCGTTCACTGGAAAGCAACTTCTGGATGAGCACAGCAAGCCGAAGCTGCGAGAATCGTACATCCTCGATACACTTGAGTGCGGCGATTTTTCGTTTGCAACGGCCTGTCTGCTGGCAAACCGCAAGTATGGTAAGAATACCCAGCATTGATGAAAGCTATGATGTTCCCCAAAAGTTTCTCGAATTGTACTACCGGCTCCACAATGCTGAATCTCTCATGCGAAAGAGTTGGGAAGTTACGTTCGACTTGAACCCGAAACTTCTTACGCATCCGGAACAGGTCAAAGTTCTTCGCTTTGCCTTGAAACCTCATCTTGAATTTTTGAAAACGCTGGACGAAGTTCTTGCAGAATCCAGCGGTGAATCCTCTAAAACGGCATAACGACAGGCACTTGTAAGCCATCAACGAGCCACCAGCCGCAAGTGCAGGGCGGAAAGCATCCGCGCCCTTGCGCCTGATAAAAATTGGAACTTTGATTTTCTCGCCCGGCTTTGCCACGGTGGGACGATCAAAGGAGCGTGCGTTTGAACAAAAAGAAAAAGTCCACAAACACTTCCCCCTATCCCGATGAAGTCATCGACCGTCTGGCACGGGCATTCTACCCGGCCATCCTTGCCTGCTGGAACAGCGAGGAAGGACAACGGGAGTTTGCCGCGTGGCAGGCAGAACAGGCTCATATTGCAACCAAAGAAAAACAGGAAGTTCCCGCTGGGGAACTCCCTGTTGTACATATCGCTATCGTATGTGGTCTTAATCGCAAGTTTTACAAACAGCGCAATTCTCAACGACCGATTTGCGATATGCAATTCACGGTTGTTATCAACGAATCAGATCGTGAATTGCGATGGCAGGGTGCGTCCGGGTGGGCGCACCCTGTTTTTGTGTCTATTTTTACCATCACATAAATTTGCACTGCCGTTGCCATAGCAACCGACAAAGGAAAGTGAATTTGATAAAATGCTCTGCGGTTGGTTATTGCTAACTAACTGCCACAACCAAAGAACCATTGATTTATCAAAGGAGTTTTCCATGAAAAAGATTTCTCGTCGTTCGTTTATCACTGCCATGGCTGCTGTAAGTGCAGCCGGTGTTCTGGCCGCCTGCGGTTCTTCTTCAAGCAGCACGGCTTCTTCTGTGGCTTCTTCCGCCGTATCCAGCGAAGCAACTTTCTCTGCCGCATCTATGGATGAGACCGGTACCCATACCGTCGTAGACCACGGCGGCAATGAGGTCGAAGTCCCCAACAAGGTCACCCGTGTGGTCATCGACCAGATCCCCATCCTGTCCACCTATATGGCCTATTTTGAGGGCAACGCACCCTATATCGTGGGCTATTGCGGCTCCTTCAAGTCGGTCATTTCCGATACCGTGCTCAAGAACATCGCCCCGGAGCTGATGGAATCCAGCGACACGGTCTATGCGCAGAGCGACCTCAATATTGAGGAGATCATGAAGCTGAACCCGGATGTCATCCTGTACAATGCAGGCAATTCCTCCCATGCAGAGATCCTGAAGGCCAGCGGTATTCCCTCGATCGGCTTTGCCACCGTGGGTGCTTCCACCGAGGCTGACCCGCTGGAGCGCTATGAGGAGTGGCTGAAACTGCTGGAGGATGTCTTTGGCGAACCGGGCAAGACCGAGGCCTTTGTGGCTGCCGGTGACGAGATCGTGGCCGATGTGGAAGCCCGCATTGCGGATATTCCTGAGAGCGACCGCCCCAGCGCCCTGATCCTGTGGAAGTACTCGGACGGTGTGCCGCAGGTCTCCGGAAACGGCACTTTCGGTACCTACTGGATGAATCATCTGGGCGTGACCGACAAAGCGCTGGAAGCCACCGGTTTTGCCCAGACCAGCATGGAACAGGTCTACAGCTGGGATCCGGACATCCTCTTCCTCGATGGCCCCGGCCTGCAGCCCCTGCGCACGGAGAATGTGCTTTCCGGCAACGTGGATGGCGCTGACTTCTCCACGCTGACCGCCGTGCAGAACGGCCGCGTGTACAACACCACCCTCGGTATGTGGAACTGGTTCACCCCGAACCCGGATGCCCCGCTGGTACTGGCATGGCTGGCCTGCAACACCTACCCGGACGCTTTCGCAGATTACCCGCTGGGCGATACCATCAAGGAATATTACAAGACATGGTACGGCTACGATGTGACAGATGACGAGTTGGAGGAAATGCTGCTGTACTGATGAAAGATACCATCTGGATAAAAAAAGGCCGGTTCACACCTCTGGCCGTGGTATTGATGTTTGCTTTGCCCCTTGTGACCGCACTCATCTGCCTGTGCTTTGGGCGAATGAGTGTTCCGATAGGCGAAGTCCTTTCGGCTTTGCGCACTGCTCTGACGGGTGAGAGCACCTCAAATGTACAGAACTACTCCATCGTCATCAATCTGCGGCTGCCCCGCATTCTGATGGCCATCATCGTCGGCGCAGGTCTGTCTTGTGCAGGCAATGCCTATCAATCCTTATTCTCCAATCCGCTTGCCACACCGGATATTTTGGGTGTAACCAGCGGCACCTGTGTGGGTGCAATTCTTGCTATTATCCTGTCTTGCAGTATTCTGGAAACGCAGCTCATCGCCTTGGTCTTTGGCCTGATTTCCGTCTGTTTTACTCTGAAAGTCGCAGGCAAGAGTGATGGGCGTTCTATGGTTTATCTGGTGCTGGCCGGCACGATTGCATCCTCTCTGTTCAACGCACTGGGTTCGCTGCTGAAATATACTGCCGATCCGCAGGACAAGCTGCCGGAGATCACCTACTGGCTGATGGGCAGTTTTACCAGTGCCAGCTACCAGAAGATCCTCATCGGCTGCCCGCTTATCGTTGCCGGAATTATCATCATCTATCTGCTGCGCTGGCGGCTGAACATCCTTTCACTGAGTGATGACGAGGCTCGTGCCAGCGGCATCAACATCAAGCAGACCCGAATGCTGTTCATTGTTGCATCTACGCTGGTCACGGCTTCAGCCGTTTCCATGTGCGGTCAGGTGGGCTGGATCGGTTTGCTGATCCCGCACGCATCCCGGATGCTGGTAGGAAGCAACAACCGTTATGTGGTGCCCCTCAGTCTCAGTCTGGGAGCCAGCTTTATGATCCTGATCGATACCCTGTCCCGCAGCATCAGCATTATCGAGCTGCCTCTTTCCATCCTCACCGCTATCATCGGTGCGCCGGCATTTATTTCTCTGCTGAATAAAACAAGGAGCAACCTGCAATGATCTTGGAAGTGCAGAACGGTTGCTTCGGCTACCCGAAGCAGCCTGTGATTCTCGAAAATATCAATTTGCGTCTGGAAGAAGGTCACATCCTTGCAATTCTTGGACCAAACGGCATCGGCAAGACCACTTTGCTCAAATGCATGATCGGTCTGCTGCCATGGCACAGCGGCAAGACCCTGCTCTATGATAAGGATATCCACACCCTGAAGCCGAAGGAAGTGTGGAGCACCATTTCCTACATCCCGCAGTCCCACGGGTTTGCGTTCTCCTATACCGGACTGGAAATGGTTTTGCTGGGCCGCAGTGCCCATCTGGGTATGTTCCAGCAGCCCGGTAAAGAGGAACTGGAAATGGCCGAAGCCATGATGGAGCGGGTGGGCATCTCTCACCTTGCCAACAAGGACTGCAACCGGATGAGCGGCGGCGAACTGCAAATGGTGCTCATTGCCCGTGCCCTTATCAACGACCCCAAGCTCATTATTCTGGACGAGCCGGAGACCGGTCTGGACTTCCACAACCAGATCCTTGTCCTGAACATGGTGGAGCGGCTGGCGCATGAGGAAGGCATCAGCGCCATTATGAACACCCATTATCCCACCAACGCCATGAGCGTGGCAGACGAAGCACTGATGCTCAACCGCAAGGGTGAATTTTTCTACGGTCCGGCCGCTGCCATCCTGAACGAACAGAACATTTCCTATTCCTTTGATGTTCAGGTCATCGTGGACGAGTTGAATTATCAGGGACGCGCCGTACGCAGCATTGTGCCAGTGGCCTTGCGAGGGAATGCCGTATGAAGATGCCATTTACGCTTTCCCAGCTGCGTCCCATCCGGGAAGCCATGACAGTTTCCCGCCCAGCAAAACTGGGCGAGAGTGTACCTGTTACCTGGTTCTCGCTGGGCGGCGGCACCTCCATCACTCCGGAATATTACGATTGCACCACCCTGTATCTGGGCGGGGAAGGTTGCGGCGATTTCCTTCTAGGCGAAGAGAATCGCACAATCCCGCTGCATCCCGGCCAGCTGCTGGCCGTTCCGCCTAAAATGCTCTGCGGCTGTCTAACCGACAGCGGCATGATCTATACTGAAATCATTCTGAAAAAGGAGAACTTCACCATGAACAACATTCTCAAAGCAGGCCAGCCCACCGAACTGAAAGATCTCATTTCTTACGAGGACGGCAGCATTGCAAACCTCGACCTCGTCCACGCCGACAACATGAAATTCGTGCTGATGGCCTTTGACGAGGGCACCGGCCTGACTCCGCACCGTGCTCCCGGCAACGCCATCCTGACCGCACTGGAAGGCAAAGCCATCATCGGCTATGAGGGTCAGGACTATGAGCTGACCGCAGGCCAGAGCTTCCGCTTCGATAAGAACGGCCTGCACAGCGTTACCGCACAGGGCAAGTTCAAGATGAGCCTGCTGCTGGTCATCGAATAAGCGATTTTCTGTTTCATAACAGACGCAAAGAACCCGTCCGGACGTGCCGGACGGGTTCTTTGCGTCTGCCGGATTCAGCAGTAGTAGAGGAACGAACGCAGGCGGCTCCATGCAGTTTCATCCCAGTCATTATCAAGGGAAATCTGGAACAGCGGAGCCCGACAGGCATCGTGCAGGCCGCGCATATCCAGAATCATCGCTGTATTTTCATACCGGGGTGCAAGGGTCAGCACTGCATTGGTACGGTTAGAAAGCTCCACGGCCTTGGCGTACCGATATCGACCGTTCCCGCCTGAAAAATTCGGCAAGGCAGAGTCCGCAATGAGGAACAGTGTTTCAGCGTCTTCCGCAAAGGCACTGTGCGCTCCAAGTTCATTCCCAAGGGTCTGCATCTGCCTCTGCATCTGATCAAGCCAACCAGCCGATGGTTTGTTTTCATCCAAATTGTCTTTCCACAGAAACCAGAGTTCCTCGCTGAGCGGGGCGCGAAGCACCTGTTCGCCTTCGGCTTCCAGCGCGGCAAGTACGCCGCTGTCCAGTTCTGTCAGGCAGAGCGGCGTACCAACAGCGGCAATGCGGCGGCCTTTGGTGAGAAGTGCTCCGATCTCTCTCGCCGCTGTGTGCAGCTGCTCCCAGCCGGGCAGAGCATCCCACTGTGCTGCCATGTCTGCACGTTGGTCTACCGGGGCGGCATAGAGGATATCTCCCGCCAACAGTGCGCGGAAGAGTGCGTCACGGTTCTGCGCCGTTGCAGGCAGGGTTTCCAGCATCGGGCTGACCAGCTTGGCGCTCTGGTTTCCTCTGCGGTCCAACACAGCACGGATGACACGGGCGTATTGACCGTCTGCTTCCGCTCCCTGCGTCTGCGGAATCAGGAACTGTGCATCTGTCTGGTCGTTTTTTCGCTCGGCAAGGATACTGCCCAGCAGTGCCGGGAAAGGCAGGTATTCTTTTGCACTCGTCTCCGCTCGGCCAAGGCTCAGAATATCGTCCGTCAGGTGCGGCAGCTCGTAGGGGTCTGCCCCTTGCTGTTTGAAATATGCGGCCAGATAGGGCGTATAAGCACCCATCGCCGGAAGATAGAGTGGCACATTGGGGGATGGTGTCTGTGCCAGACGACAGGGGTGAATATCGACCTGCTCGATGTTGAAATCTGTCGGCAGAGCCACCGCCGGGCGGTGTTGCAAGCTGTTCAGGAACGCTTCAATGCGAGTGATGACACCCACATTGGAAAAATGCTCATCCACTTCGATTTGCAGGTAGGGTTTATCGCCCATCTCCTGCTTGAACAGGTGTGAGAGCATGGTGTCCGGGCCGCAGCCGTGGTTGGTCAGATAGACAGCGTAGAGGTTCGGGTGGTGAGCGATGAGCTTTGCGCCGGACAGGATATGCTGCCCGAACGGATAATAAAGATTATCGTATTCATCGGAGATGTCCAGCGCATGACCGGGCAGGTGGCTCAGCGTGATGACTTTATAGCCGCGTTCCAACAGCAGTTCCGGGATGCCCATGTTCAGGATGGGGTCGGAAACGCCGTAGTTGCGGGTGATGAGCACCAACACTTTATCGTCCGGTCTCAGGGTCGCCAGCAGAGCTTTGCCCTGTTTTTCCACGGCGGCGGTATGGCGGCGCACCGCCATGGCACCACTGAGCAGAGCTTTGGCACAAAACGGTTTCGGGATTCCTAAAATCTTGCTCAGTCCCAGCATTGCAGATGCCATAGCTTCCTGCCCGAAGTCGAGATCGAACACCGGACTGAGCAAGGTGATGCCCTTGCTCTCAATGTCCAGAGCGTTGGCAATGGATACGGCTGCCGTCTGCATATAGACGCAGCCGTAGTTGTGTTTCACACGGCTCTTTTCGTGCTTCATCGTGTGGATGGTGGGCAGGAAGATATAATCTACTTTTTGGTCGATGAGCTGCTGCATGTGGCCGTAAATAAGTTTGACCGGGTAGCAGGTCTCTCCCTGTGCGGTCTGCTGAGCCAGCCGGATCGTTTCCTCACTGGTGGGGTCAGTCAGGACGACATTGAAGCCCAACGAGGTAAAGAAGGCATTCGCCATCGGGAAGAACTTGTGGATCATCAACGCAAAAGGCACACCTACGGTCTTTTTACGTGGGTCGCGTTTACCGGTGTAACCCTCCAAAAGCAGTTTGTCCGCCTGCTTGTAGAAGTCAATATTCTTCTGAATCTCCGCACTGCGGCTGTCCTCTGCATCCTTTGCCGGGCTGTCAAATCCCACAAATCGGCTGGGTGCGTCGCCCACAGCTTCCTGTGCCAGCAGGGCCGCGCCGTATGCGCCGCTGATGGAGAACACCGGGCTGACCCGGACCCGGCTGCCATAGGCCGCCTGAAAAGCCGCCACGATGCCGGGATTGTAATCCACACCGCCCTGTAAGACAATGTGCTGGCCCACCGGCTTGGAGCCGACCACCTTGTGCAGATAGTTCTGGACGATGGCGTGGCACAGTCCGGCCGCAATGTCTGCCCGTGAAATACCTTCAGCGGAAGCGGACGCAATGGCCGTTTCGATAAACACCGTGCACCGTTCTCCCAAGGATGCCGGATGTTCAGAGGATAAGGCTAATGGGCCAAATTCCGCCAGTGGGATGCCCATACGGGCAGCTTGTTCTTCCACAAAAGAACCGGTACCGGCAGCGCAGATCTTGTTCATCTGAAAATCCACAACTTCACCGTTCTGGATGCTGATGTATTTGCTGTCCTGCCCGCCGATCTCAAAGACAGTATCCGCCTCCGGCACCCAGTGCGCAGCGCCCTTTGCCTGCGCGGTGATCTCATCCCGCACGGCATCGGCACCGATGCGCTTGCCGATGCGCTCTCGTCCTGAACCGGTCACACCGACTGCGGTGAACCGGATATCACCAAACCGCTGGCGAATACTTGCAAGGCCTTTGCGGACAGCTCCTTCCGGGTCACCTGCGGTGCGCAGATATTGAAAGTCTACCAGTTCACCGTCAGCACCGACCAGAACAAGATCGGTACTGGTAGAACCGATGTCGATGCCCAATGCGCAGCCACTTTCTGGAATGATCTTGGTAGCGTTTGGCTCCGCAAGGCTCGTGCCGGAGCGCAGTTCCAGTTTGGGCAATGTTCCGACCGTGTGGTGTGTTGTTCGTGTACGGTCCAGAGAATCATTCAGTTGACGTAACGTGAACGAGCCGGATGCTTTGAGTGCAGCACCAAGAGCCGCTTCATATCGGGCAAACTCCGGAACGATGAGTTCTTTCTCACTCAACCCGAATACATCCCGGATGGCTCGGATCACGCCTGCATTGCAGGTCACGCCGCCGCAGAATACCACCGGTTTGCAGACCGGCAGCCGCCGTACAATGGTCGCCTTGTAGTTGCGGATCATTGCATAGCACAATCCCAGCAGAATGTCCGGTGTGGAAACGCCTTCCTGCTGGCGGTGAATGATATCCGTTTTGGCAAAGACCGCACACCGACCGGAAAGGCGCGGAACACTCTGTGCCTGCTTTACCAGAGAAGAGTAATCCTCCAGCTTGCATCCCACACGGGACATCTGGTCTTCAAAGAATGAGCCTGTGCCGCCTGCGCAATGTTCATTGACCGAAAACTGCGGGGCGCGGCTCTGCAAATCCGTGATGAATCGCGCACCCTGACTGCCGATTTCAATGACCGAACCCACCTGCGGAATGATCCAGCGCACACCCTCGACGATAGCTGGGATATCGCCTAAAGAGGGAATGGCTGAATCTTGCTCCAGCAGAGCCTCCGTGTTGCTTCCGGTCACACAGAGTGAAAACGGAGTATCCATCGCCAGTTCCAACGTGGAAAGACCCTTTTTCAGGCAGACAAAAGGGTTGCCGTGATGCACCGCCATCCACTGCTTTTCAATTTCTTGATTTTTTAACAGCACCAACTTTACCGTTGATGTACCGATATCCATTCCCAACGAAAGCATTGTGTCACTCCTTCGATATCAACCCTGAACGTTATAGGGTTTGACATTTCAAACTTTATACCGTATAATAATGATGCCTTTTAATTAGACATCTCTAACCAAGAGTTTAACACAACTACCTCGGAGTGTCCGTTGTTATGGCAACGGCAAAGTAAATTTTAAGATGGAGCAATATTATTCAATTTTACAGCAATGCGGCATGTTCAACGGCATTCAGCCACGAAAATATAGGGAAGTCCTTAGTTGCTTGAATGCGACTGTCCGTGAATATCCTCGTGGTGCGCACATCGTCGAGCTGGGTGAGCAGAGCCACAATACGGGTGTTCTGCTGGATGGCACGATAGAAGAATTTTTGTATGATGAAAATGGCAATCAAATCAGCATCTGCCGTTTTTGTCCCGGAGAAGTATTTGGTGCAGAACTGGCCTGTACTGGCTGGACGGTAAGTCCGGTCTGTCTCCGTGCCAGTTCGGACTGTACCGTAATGCTGCTGGATTTCAGCGCATTGATGTCACAGAAAACGCTGGCCTGTCCCTGCCGGATGCAAGTCACAGCAAATCTTATGCAGGATATGGCGCAGCAGCTTCTCTTTTTTAACACCAAAGTGCGTATTTTAGCACAAAAACGGCTTCGGGATCGTCTGAAGATTTATCTTCAAACCTTGACACCCGATGAAAAAGGCTGTTACAGTCTACCCTACACCCGGACAGAACTGGCGGATTTCCTCTGTGTGGACCGCAGTGCTCTTTCCCGTGAGCTGTGCCGGATGCGCGATGAGAGGATCCTTGATTTTTCCGGTGCAAAGATTCACCTGTTGAACCCAACGTTTTTGTATGGCTGGAACTGACAGCACTTCTAAATCCATGAAAAAATGGTCTGCCGAACATTTTTGTTCAACAGGCCATTACTTTTTAATCTTCTAGTGTACGACTACCGGACACATTCTTCAAATATTTCTCCGAGTCACCGTTCAGAATCAAATCCGCATAGCCCAGTGGGTCATTGTAGATAAGGTAGTCCAGTTCCGTCTGCTGCGCCATGGTCACGTCCAATTCATCCTCGACCCCGGTGCAGTCGATGGAGATCATTCTCCCATCCCGGAGCAGCAGCTCCACGCAGCCGGTGTCCATGTTGAATTTGCAGGCTCTTTCATCGTACTTCATGTTTGTGTCCTTTCCGCCTTACGGCACTCTTACAGTGGTCTGTCGTGCTTTCTTATGATAAGGTCTAGAACGTTTTTCGGGGGAAGCAATGGATTCGTTCTGTTTTCCGAAGAACACAAAAAATCCGAACCCTTCTCCTATCGGAAAAAAGTTCGGACTTTGTTGTTGTGGTGCACCTCCAGGGACTCGAACCCTGGGCCCACTGATTAAGAGTCAGTTGTGGGCGCCGCCCTGCTTTCCCTCCCGGCGGGTCCTCAGCAGGGCCAGCACCAGCGTGATGGGGATAATGGCCAAGGTCCGGGTCATCTTCACGATGGCGGCGGTGTCCAGGATATTGGCGCCGGGATGCATTCCATCCCAGGCGGCGGCCGCCGCAGTGACGGAGGAGGTGTCGTTCACCGCGGTGCCGGCAAAGAGGCCGAAGCCCTCGTTGGAGAGGCCCAGCACACCTCCCAGAGTGGGGAAGATCAGAGCCGCGATGACGTTGAACAGGAAGATCACAGAGATGGCCTGGGCGATCTCCTCGTCATCCGCGCCGATGACCGGGGCAGTGGCGGCGATGGCGCTGCCGCCGCAGATAGAGGAGCCCACGCCGATGAGAGTGGAGATGTTGCTGTCCATGTGCAGGGCCTTATAGAGGGCGAAGGCCACGATCAGGCTGGTGGCGATGGTGGAGACGATGATGGGCAGTGACTGTCCCCCCACCTGTAACACGCTGGAGAGATTCATGCCGAAGCCCAGCAGCACCACCGCCAGCTGCAAAATCTTCTTGGAGGTGTAGGTGATGCCGCTTTTGGCACTTTTCTGATCCTTCCAGAACAGGGCGATCACCATGCCGATGAGGATGGCGAACACCGGGCCGCCCACCACCTCGAAC
>OGWQ01001812.1_pt1 | contig 11237 bp, 17 predicted proteins | sample 1576091 | NCBI WGS metagenome assembly OGWQ01 (sample SAMEA3541584, study PRJEB24748) | human gut metagenome | biome: human gut; feature: human-associated habitat; material: faeces | place: China | collected 2012
GGAATTGTTTGATCCCTATGGAGGTATAAATTGATGCAAGACAAGAGAAAAATAAAAGAAATATATAATTGTATATCTATTTCCTCTAATGAGGAATTGTATCCATTGCAGAAATGGTATAATCAATTAATAGAAAAAACAATTGCAGAAATTACTGTGGAAGATGTTTTAAGAATGATACGTCAAAAAGAATTTACAAATCTTGCTGTATCAAAGGCAATAAATTTTTTGAAAGAGGATGTATTTGTTGGCGAATTATATGAAGGTGAGCTCCTTGAAAAAGTATCAGAAATGGATAGTTCATTTTTAATATCTTATGCAGATGACTTAAAAAATATTATTAAGAATGCATTAGTAAAAAGTGAAACACGTGACTGGATATATGCTGGAGAAGAGGAAGAATTTAAAGATATGATAGATACTTTATCCAAAAAAATAATGTGATAAGTTGATTAATTTTTTGAAAGAGGTTTAAATCTTTTGTGCTGGGAGGAATAACTAAATGGTAAATCTTATTCAAATGATAGTTGCGCAGGCTGCAACGACAGCATTTGAAGTGATAATGCAGAAGAAAACTTTGGATTTGATTGAAAGTAGTGAAAAGGAATGGAACGAAAATTTCCGCTATTTTGTATCAGGATATTATGAGGGAATTGCTATTCGATACCTGTGACCGGTACTCTGTATATTTCTTGTGTTGTGTACAATTGGTTCGTATATAAGTGGATCAGAAAACTGGGGATATAGTCTGTTTTTCATGGCGTGTGCCATCGCAATGTTTGTATATACGATTGTACTTCAAAAAAATATGTGGGTTATTCTTTACTGGGAGGGTGGACTGCTATTTATGGATCGTGGTGGGAATATGGTCAGCAAAATCCCATCTAATGCATTATCACAGGTAAAATTCAAAGGACGAAAAATAATCATTCCTTATAATGGTAAAAGATATGTGATTGTACGATGCAAAAATGATAATGAAAAGGATGTCCAGGAGATGTTGCAATTTTACCACCTTGTGTGATGCGGATTGGATGATTCAGTAGGGAGAAAGAGTAGTGAGAAAATTATATTGTATATTATTATGTGGCTTCATTATATTAAGTGTTTTAGGATGCGCGGATAAAGACACGTTTGCAGGAGCAAACAGAGAGGAAAGAATTATTATGTCATTGGAAAAGACATATCCAGAGCATACATTTCAAATAGTAAAACCTTATGATAAATATAATGGGAATTATTATGCGGTATGTGAAGATGAAAAGGGAATTCAATTTAAAGTTCATACAATCATGTATGATAATAGATATCATTTTGGATGTTATGATCAATATTTAGTGGAAATTGAGAAAAAAGGGAATTTCATCAATAAGACTGCTGAGATAGCAAAGAAACATGGATATGACATTAGGTATGATGAGGATAATCAAACACTGGCATTGGTGATAGACGTAGATCATACAGTAGATACCAGTGATGTGACGGAAACTATAGTAGAAATACTGAATGCTGCACCAACGCTACCTGAGATAGACTATCCAGATACCACTTTTTCAACAGGAGTTGAAAATTACTTCTCTGAACCAGAAATGTACAAACTTCTATACGATTTTGTGACAGAGGGAAAAAATATAGTTGGAATAGGAGATGTTCCAATTAATCAAAGGGAAGAAGAGAAAGCTACTATAGAAGAAGCTGTAGTGGAGGCATATAATTCAGCTATGAAAAATAAAGAGTCATACTAAAAATTGATAAACTGTAAAAATATTCAGAAATAAGTAAGTAGGAGAAAATGAATTATGAACATGAGACAAAAATTGAGATGCATTTTAACTATAATGGGGATTATTACTGTTTGTACGGCTTGTATAGTGCAGAAGGATCCGGTAGATAACTCTGATGATAGTGGAACAAAGAAAAAGTCTTTTGGAAAATACGATATTATGAAGGGATGGAGTGAAAGTGATTATTCCAGAGATGAAAAATATGTATATGTGAAAAAAGGCACGGATAATAAGGATGAGTTCAATAATTTTGTTGTTGGTTCAGGTGAGAGTGATTATTCAGAAGAAGAATATGAACAGTTTGAGAAAGCAATTTTACAGCAATTGTCAAGTAAAATAGGACAGTTAGATAATGCAACATTAAAAGGAACAGCAGGTACTACAGATCAAGGTTATACTTTGCTTACTTTTGCTATAACGGAATCAAATGGTACGGTAACGACACAATATTATATTATAGGTGAAAAGAAATATTGTCTTATTCAGGAAACAAATTATGATAAATCGGAGGAATGTGATGATGCGACGATGGAAGCAGTAAATAGTTTTACCTGGTGAAGATTAAACGATGTAAGTGCTTCGGATAGTTTAATTTGTTTTTCATGCCATGTCCATGTAAAGTAGGATATATATATTAGTAGAACCGTTAGAATGTCTCGATACAGATAATATTATTGGTGTTAGAATATATTTTTAAGTCGTTTTAATAGCTTTTAGCTGTTTTAATTTTTAGTTCAAAAGGATCTGTCAATCAGATGTGAAGAGGGCTCTTGGATTTTGAATAATTAAAAACTGGAGAATGGTCGAAAAATAACAGACACTCTCCAGTTTTTATATTTGTGTGCCTAAGGGCAGAAGAAGAGGGGATCGTGGTGAACCCGGACGGCATTACGAACAGCTATGATGCATTTGGCAATGTCTTCGTAAGTGGAAATACAGAAACTAAGAATCCGTATACTTACAATGCAGAATATACCGATGCATCGACCGGAAATCAACAATCAGTACCTGAGAGCGAGATAGTATGATCTAGAGGAAGGAATCTTCCTGTCACAGGACAGCAATCCTGGAAATCTGTTGGAGCCACTCAGTCAGAATTTATATACTTATACAGAAAATAATCCGGTGAATTATACTGATTCGAGTGGACATGGAATCTTAAGTAAGATAAAATCAGCGGCAAAAAAAGTTACAACTACGGTAAAAAATACCTATAATAAAGCCAAAACATGGGTGAAAAACACCTATAATAAGGCAAAAAACTGGGTATCCAATACCTATCAAAATGCAAAAAAGGCACTTACAAATGTAGTCTCCAGTAGTGGCTCATCAGAAAAAAACAAATCCGGAAAATCTTCATCAGGGGGAAGGTATTCAAGTGGAGGAAGTAATGCTGGAAACAGGAAATATTCATCATCCAGCAGAGGAAGCGGTAAAAGTAATTTTTATCGGCCATCGACCTATGAACGGGCGAAAAGCTTTGGACAGTCCAGGTATAACTGGTTTAGTTCAAAAATGAAAGAATCTGGAAATATCAGAAATTCCTGGACAAAGGCAATAGAGAAAACCGTAAGAAAATTTTGTACTACGGCAAGTCGTATAAAGAAAGATGCAGTTAAGTCTGTCAAGGCTGCTAATATTGCGATCGGGATAAGTGCAATAACCATAGGCAAGATGAAATTAGAGCAGTTAAAAAAGAAACTTCCTAATATCAATATCAGTATTGATTATACAGGAACGTGGAAAGACAGTTTGCAGTTGGGACTTGGTATAGTTACGACGGGCGGAGGACTGCTCTTAACATTAGCGGGTGGTGGAAGTGAAATAGCAAGCGTTGGTTCATCCAGTGCAATCAGTATTCCGGCTGCGGCAGAAGGAATTGGTATTGCAGGTTCAGGTTTAGCTATATCATTTGATGCTTTAAGGAATATGTTTGATGTACGGATTCAGAAATCGGAAAGTAGTAAAGGTGATGGGGAGAAAAATGCTGAACAAGAAAATAATAAAGAATATAAAAAGCCTAAAAGGGGAAGCGGAAAAGAAAAAGCAAATGATGTTCCTAGTTGGGCACGAGGAGAGAAACCTTATAAGAATGAAAATGGGAAGCAATTTGCGGATAGACTTCTTGATGAAAAGTATGGGAAAGGAAATTATTCCAAAGGGCCAGGAAGTGAATATAATCAAATAAGAAAATGGGGAGATAGGGGATTTGAATAAAATATACAATGATAAAATTTATTATATAATAAAATTTGAATATTACTCTGAGGAGAAATGGGCGTTATGGTATACATCCGATAAGGATGGTGTAATTACAGAAAATGGAAAAATATATTGTTTTGATAGTGAAAGGTCACTCAAAATATATTGCAGAAAAATGAATATTAATTCTGAAGAGGAAGTAGAGGAGTACAGAATTGATGAAATAGAAAGGTGGGTAAATGCAAAAGTCATAGAAGTTGACTGTCAGATGATTTTGAAGTTTTGGAATATTGTAGATGATATTTCAGAATCTGTAAAAAAATCAATTTATAAAAGGACAGATATTTCAGAGAGGATTTATGAAAAACTTTTTTATGGGAATAATTTGAAATCGATTAACACATCTGGGAGAGAATATGTTCCAAAATGGAGTGATGAAGAGTTGGAAGTTTTAAAAAATATATTGAAACAAGCTTTGATATTTATAAAAAAACAGTTATCGATATGATTTTAGTACCTGAGAGCGAGATATTATCTAATAATTAAGAAACAGAGTTTTTGGTATGAATTAAAAGATGACAATTAAAATTACTGGAGACTTCCGATAAGGGAAGAGGAGCAGTTGGTAGCAAGGTAGCTCCGGCTATGTCCAGCGTATTTCGGAAACCGCATAAAGAAAGATGCAGTTAAAGATAACAAATGAAATAAGAAAATGGTTAGAAGAAAATGGATGAAAAAGGTCGCATGATAGCAACCATACTCTTATCTTTTGAAACATCGATATCTACTGCGTTCATAAATTGTCACTCCTTAAGATTATTGCTCTTAATGTTATATGCATTGCCAAAGGCAGGTGAAAATTAAAAATATGGAAAAATATTTGAAAGAAACAATGATGCTGGATTATTCAAATGAAAAAATACAGCAGTTGATTAAAGAGAGAAAATGGAATGAGCTGGATGAATTTGAGTGCATCAGAGACATATACAATTTCGTAAGAGATGAAATATTGTTCGGATACAATATAGATGACAGTCTTCCTGCATCAAAAGTTCTGGCTGATGGTTTTGGTCAGTGCAACACAATAGGAACGCTGTTTATGGCATTGCTGAGAGCGTGCAATATTCCTTGCAGGATTCATGGATTTATGATTGATAAAAAGCTGCAAAAGGGTGCAATGACAGGGATTGTATATAAAAATGCACCACAAAAAGTATTTCATAGCTGGGTTGAGGTTTATCACGAAAACCAATGGTATGAATTAGAAGGATATATTCTTGATATTATGTATTTGAGAAAATTGCAAAATAAGAACAAAAAATGCACAGGTACTTTTTGTGGATACGGCGTAGCAGTTAAGGATTTTCAAAATCCGACCATTGACTTTAACCGAAATAATACATATATCCAAAGCGAGGGAATTACTCAGGATTTCGGAATATATGATTCACCCGACGATTTACTTCAAGTACATCATCAGGAAATGTCAGCAGTTAAAGCATTTATGTATAAGCATTTGGGCAGGCATTTGATGAATAGAAATGTTAAAAAAATCAGAAACCTATAATTTGTTTCGGAACAGGAAGAAAAAAATTTTTATAAGAAAAAATGTCAGGCATCTGGAATGGAAAATTTTGAGGTTTTCAGGGGATTCCGGTGCCTGGCGTTTTCAGCTAAAATCACAAAATTGAGATACTTTCCGGTTACTCTGTTATAGGGAATGATTTATGGTAAACTATGGAGAGATACTGTGGAGATTATGATGAATGTAAACCGTGGTTTATAGAGTTTTCAATGTGAGCTTTACAGGAAAAGGAGATGAGAAGGGACATGCAGAATATATTAGTCGTAGAGGACGATCATGATCTGAACCAGGCCATCTGTTATTCTCTGAAAAAGTCGGGATATGGAACTTATGGTGCTGAGTCTGCTGAGAGCGGACGGACAGAGTTCCTTAGAAACCGGATTGACCTGGTGTTGTTGGATGTGAATCTTCCCGATGGAGAAGGATTTTCTTTTTGCCGTTGGATAAAAAGCAGGAAGGAAACTCCGGTTATTTATCTGACAGCCAGAGATATGGAAGAAGATGTGCTGACGGGATATGAATCCGGTGCAGAAGATTATATTACAAAACCATTTTCAATGAAGATTTTGTCCAGGAAAATCGATGTGATTCTGAAAAGGACGGTTTTGGTCAGTCAACTGATCTTTGAAGATGGGTATTTATCTATAGACATGGATAATGTGAAGGTATCTGTGAAAGGTCGGGAATGTTCGGTGACACCAACAGAGTGCCGGCTGCTTCGGCAGTTCCTTTTGAATCGTGGACAACTGCTTACCTATGATCTGCTGTTAGAACGATTATGGGACAGCGGGAGTCAGTTTGTAGACAGGCATGCCCTAGCAGTCAACATTAACCGTCTGAGAGGAAAGATCGAAGATGAAACTCACAAATATATTTCAAATGTATATGGGATGGGATATCAATGGATTGGCTGATATGGAGCATAATAATCGCTTTATCTGTGGCGGTACTTATAATGATACGGAAAAATTATCAGATAAAAAAAGAAGCAGAACTATTTGCGGGAAAAGTAGAAGATACCCTGGAAGCGATCATAACGGGAAGAGGATGGAAAGCAGAAGAAGAGCTGGAGGACAGTCTTTGGGGGCGAACCGGAACGCAGTTGGAGAAAGCAGAATCTGTATTTTGGCAAAAAGAAGAAGATAGCTTCAGGGAAAAAGAAATAGTAAAAGGACTGATTGCCGATATTTCACATCAGACAAGAACCCCTGTTGCCAATATGAAGTTATATACGGAACTTCTTGAAGATGAAGTAGTCTCACAAAATGGAAAAATATTTATTTCAAAAATTAAAGAACAGATGGAAAAAATTGATTTCTTAATGCAGAGCATGCTAAAAATGTCGAGACTTGAAACCGGAATTATCCAGATACAGAAAAAAGACAAAAATTTGTATGAGACCATCCACCATGCAGTTGCAGATCTTGTACCGGAGGCAGCATCGAAAAGCATTGATCTGTATGTGAAGAGTGATGAAAATATAGTCATCGGTCATGACAGTAAATGGACGGAGGAAGCAATTCATAACATCCTGGATAATGCAATCAAATATACGGAGCCTGGTGGAAAAATAAGTATTCAGACAGAGAAGCAGGAGTTATTTTTTAAGGTCAGCATTTCTGATACGGGAAAAGGAATCGCTGCGGAAAGACAGGCAGAAATATTTACAAGATTTTATCGTGAACCGGAAGTGCATGAGAAACCGGGAGCCGGAATCGGATTATATCTTGCGAGAAAGATAATGGAGATTCAGAAAGGCTATATTGAAGTTCAGTCCGAAGCAGGACAGGGAGCAACTTTTAATCTGTATTTTCCGGTGGGAAAAGTGTAAAAAAATTCCATCTGTCACAGTCCTGAGATAATTGCAGATTGAGACTGGTTTGTGATTTTTATAAGATATTCTGTCTGATATCAGGAAGGGAGACAGACCAATGAAAGAATACATTGTAGAGACAAAAAGTCTGAAAAAATATTATCAGATGGGTGAAAATACAGTAAAGGCATTAGATGGTGTTGATTTTCGCGTGAAAGCCAGGGAATTTGTTGCAATTATCGGGAAAAGCGGGTCCGGAAAAAGCACGCTTCTGCATATGCTGGGAGGACTGGATGAGCCGACAGATGGAAGTGTGCTGATTGATGGAAAGATTCTGAGCGGGTTGAAAAAAGAGCAGTTGGCGATCTTACGAAGGAGAAAAATTGGTTTTATTTTTCAGAATTATAATCTTGTACCGGATCTGAATGTATATGAAAATGTTGTTCTTCCGGTGGAACTGGACGGAAGAAAAGTGGATGAGGAATATGTAAGCGAAATACTGGAACTTTTAGGATTGTCAAAGAAAAAGGATGCTTTCCCGGGAAATTTATCCGGCGGACAGCAGCAGAGAGTTGCGATTGCCAGGGCTGTTGCGGCAAAGCCGGTCATAATCCTTGCAGATGTAAACTGAACCCCATGTGCTTACTGTACATAGCGTGTACACAGTAGGATTACATGACAATATAGGTACATGATACACAAGTAATGAGAAAAAATGTGTATGGAGTAGGAAGAGGGTATTGATATCTGGTATGAGGAAAGACATCCTTGTAGCAGGTTTTTTATTGTCTATAATAGACAGGTATAAAGGTAATATTTTAGTGGTATGTCCGAATAGCTTTTTTACGATAAGTGGGTATACTGGTGTGGTAAAGAGAAGAGGTGATGACTATGGCGTACTGCTATGATGGGAAAACATATGAAACGATAAAAGAAATGGCAGAGGAATATGGAATTGACCGTCAGAGAATATATTCCTTCCGGCGCCGAGGCTGGTCGTTAGAAGATGCAATGCAAATGTGCATTAATGATGTGCGAGGAAGAGGTCGGCTTTTTGAATACAATGGAAAGTTATATCGTTCGCCTAAAGCATTGGCTGAAGAATATGGATTACCTTGGAATTCATTAGCACATTACATACAAAGGTGCAAAACAGTAGAAGAAGCGGTAGATCGTTGCAAAGAGGCACAAGAGAAGAAAATTATGCTATGGGGCAAAAGATATCAGAGCAGATATGAGGTGGCAACAGCATTTGGAATTAGAGAGACTTCCATTTCAGCCAGAATCCATACAAGAAACAGGACATTAGAAGAAATTGTTCTTGAACTATTGCAGAAAGAACCGATATGTTTTGAAGGAAAAACCTATAATACATTGGTAGAATTGTGTGCGGAGTATCAAGTGCAGCCCTGCAATGTTTTTGAACGCTTGAAATATGGGAAAACATTGGAGGAAGCTATTTATTTGCCGATCAGGAATAATGGGAAAAGATATGAAATTGAATATGAAGGGAAAGTATATCAGAATGCTGCTTTTTTATGCAGGGAATATAATATCTCCAAGCTGTTAGTATATGGACAACAGCGCTATAAATCAGAATATTCGTTTATAGAATGTTTCCACTTAGTAAAGCAACTGCGGGATGAATGTGGATGGCCTAAAACTGAGGTATTTGCTTTTATTCCGAGATGTAAGATTCAAGGGAAATTCTATAAAAGGATATCAGATTTTGCATCGGCTGTCGGCATGACCAGAGGGCAGATAGATACCTATAAATCCCGACACCATCATAAAAATATGATTGAAGCATTACAGGAAATGAAGAAAGACCGTATTCCAGCGTATAAGACGGAATGCGGTCTTTTGCCATATAGTGAAGCCAGAAAAAAAAAAATACACATCTAAGCAGTTGGAACAATTGGCATATGTCCCAAGTGCATTGCCGCGATACCTTGTGCTTCAGTCCTTTGATTTTACACAAGACAGTATGGATATACTTCTTCGATATGAGGAATTATTTCAAAAGCAATCCCAATGTAAGAGAGAGTGGAGGGAACAAAGATAAAGGAGAGGGGGAAAAGAAGAGGGGAGAAGAATTATAGGAAATGTTTCTTTTCCGGTTTAGAGAAGCCCGGAAAAGAATGTGTTGATATCGGTATGGAAGATTTTTGCAAGGGCAACAAGTTCCGATACCTTGATGTTCATACGGTTGGTCTCCAGTTTAGCATAGGTACTTTTGGACATGGAGATACCCATCAGGTTTAACTTTGCAATGACCTGGTCTTGCGTAAGTTTGTTTTGATAACGGATGGCTTGGATATTTTTGCCGATATCCATGTCTGGTCTGATCTTCTGCATGATAGAGTCCTCTCATTCCTTGATGTTTCGTAATAAAGAAACTTTATATTGATTTTACTGAGTTCACTTTTTATAATGTTTCGTAATAAGGAATTATTTATGCAAAGGGGAATGATTATGTATCAGAGCGATATAGAACGGTTTGCTTTCCTGTTTTTATGTGGAAAGCGTGACAGGGCAATCCTGATGGGAATAGAAAAAATGACATTTTCAGATTTGGACAGGCTGACATATGTGACTGATTTTTAAGGCTTGAAATTATATAACCTAGAAATCTGGAATGAATTTGCAGGGCAGTTTGGCGAACAATTTCGCCAGTTGGAATTATTATATGATGAAACCTGCAGCATCGTGTCCTTGGAGTCTACAGAAGCAGATGAGCATTTGCATGAACGATGGATACAGGAATTTTGCACACAGATATTGGATGAGGAAGTTCGGAAACAGCTGGAACAAATTATAAAACAACAATATCAGGAAAAAGAGATGGTAGATCCCACAGAGACAGACATCGTGTAGGTGCCTGTCTTTATGATTAAAGATGTATTTTTAGGATGCTTAAATTTAGAAATAAAAGAAAAGAGATTATTTGATTAGATAATGCGGTAATGGTATTAAATGGAAAAGGAAAGGGATTTATGGTATATTATCTATTGAGAAAGAATTGAAAATACATGAGGTAAGAAATATGGAAGAGTTTATAAAGTGGTTTTTAGAGAATTGGAATGCAAATATATTTACTTTATTTACGGTTTTATTATCTGGTATAATTTCTTTGATAATTTCGGCACATTATTACCGTAAAGGGAATAGAAATAATCTGAAAATGTCGGTCATTCATCCGATTATTAGTATATTAAATGACAGCTATTCAAGAAATAATTACAAGAAGATAGAAGAAATCGCAAGAGAATATAGTGTAAGATATTTCAAGAAAAAAGAATTAAAAAAATTGAATTCGCTTTTAGAAGCATATAAAGAGATTAGTGTCTATAATGATATACAAATAAATGCGAATAGTTTATTTTCATACTTTGAATATAAATTAGAAAAAGAAGGAATTAATACTAAACCATTCCCGATTGAATATGAGGGAGAAGTGGTTGCTACGCAGTATCCACCAGATTTATTTTATTTATCAGAAGATTTGGAGGATGTTCTTAAACAATATGATCCTGATTATGAACCAGATGAATGTGAAGCGAGGCTAATTTCTACATATGAAAGTTATTGTAAAAAATATTATACTTCTAAGAAGATTACATATTTTGATGACTATACATTGAAACAGGTATTAAAACAATCAGAAGTACGAAAAAAGTGGGATAAAAAGTTCGATAGCGTGAATCGAGCAAAAAGAGAATTTATGGAATTGAAAATAGCAAAATAAAAAGATAAATTATATAAAAATCATATAAAAGGGGATTGGAAGATCCCACAGAGACAGACATCGTGTAGGTGCCTGTCTTTTTTTCGCAGAAAATTAAGTATAGAA
>OGWQ01001823.1_pt1 | contig 11121 bp, 10 predicted proteins | sample 1576091 | NCBI WGS metagenome assembly OGWQ01 (sample SAMEA3541584, study PRJEB24748) | human gut metagenome | biome: human gut; feature: human-associated habitat; material: faeces | place: China | collected 2012
CATAGTAGGTCTCTTTTTTTTATATTTTTTGTAACATATCTATTATACTCTTACACTTTTAATTAAATTTAACCTATACTTCTTTTTTCAACATTAAAAAAGCTAGTATTAAACTAACCTTAGTTAATACTAGCCTATCTATCTTATTTCTCTTTTTTATCTTTAGCTTTTGCCTTTTCAATTAGAGGTTTCTTTCCTCTCTTATCTTGTTTAAATGCTTCTATAATCTCTTCTGCTTCACGGAATGGAACAGACATGAAAGAGAAATTATCATAAACTTCTACATTTTTTAATTTTCTCTCATCAATTCTTGTTTTTCTATTTACAAGTTCCACTAATTTCTTAGGAGTCATATCATTTTTTCTTCCAAGAGCAACAAATAATCTTACTTTTCCTGTTTTTTCTAATGGAGCTGCATTGATTTCATTGTAACTATTTTCATCCAATTCATCTTCATATGAATTTTTTAATAGAGCTGCTACAATATCCACAGGATCTTCTCCAGCTAAAAGCTCTTTAGCAAGAGATTTAAAGTTATCAAAGTTTCCATCAGCTAAAATTTGTTGTAGTTCTTCCATCAATCTAAATTTCTTAGCTTGAATTACATCTTTTACTCCAGGGATTCTCTCTTTTCTAATTTCAGTTTTAACTATTTTTTGAATTTGTAAAAGTCTTCTATACTCTTGAGGTGTGATAAATGTAATAGCAGTTCCCTCTTTTCCTGCCCTTCCTGTTCTTCCTATTCTATGAACATAGCTTTCAGCTTCTTGTGGAATAGCATAGTTAATTACATGTGATAGATCATTTACATCTATACCTCTAGCTGCTACGTCTGTTGCTACAAGAACATTTATCTTTCTTGCTTTAAATCTCTTTAATGTAACTTCTCTGTAATTTTGACTGATATCTCCATGAAGCCCTTCTGCATCATATCCTCTATCATTCAATTTTCCTACTACATCATTTACATCATTTTTAGTTCTACAGAAAACAATTCCATAAAAATCTCTTGTTAAATCAATTATTCTACAAAGAGCCTCAAATTTATCTCTCTCGTGAACTTCAAAATATATTTGATCTGTTAAATCTGTTGTAAGTTCTCTTGTTTTTACAGCTAATACTTCATAATCTTTCATATGTTTTTTAGCTATTTTCATTATCTCATTAGGCATTGTAGCAGAGAAGAAAAGCATTCTCTTATCTTCATTTGTAGATTCAAGTATCTTTTCTACATCTTCAACAAATCCCATATTTAACATTTCATCTGCTTCATCTAAGATAAAATATTTAAGATTATCTAATTTTATTAGTTTTCTATCCATTAAGTCCATAACTCTTCCAGGAGTTCCTACAATTATATCTGTTCCTTTTTTTAATTGTTTTATTTGGAACTCAATAGATTGTCCCCCATAAACTGGAGTTATTCTGATTTTCTTTCCACTTGCAAGACTATTCATCTCTTCTGCTACTTGTAGAGCTAACTCTCTTGTTGGAGCTAAAACAATAGCTTGTATACTTTTTGAAGATTCAAATCTTTCTAATATAGGTAAAGAAAAAGCAGCTGTTTTCCCTGTTCCTGTTTGAGCTTGTCCTATTATATCCTTTTCTCCATTTAATAATGCTGGTATTGTAAGAGCTTGTATAGGAGTTGGTGTTTCATATCCTTTCTTTGAAAGAGCTTTTAAAGTTTTATCACTTAGTCCTAATTTTCTAAATTCTTCTAATTTTTCCATTCTTCACTTCCTTATTTAAATTATTTTATTTCATCATAATCACACTGCTTTATATTGTGTCCTATAACAAAAATTTCTTTGTAGCATTATAGGATTTTCTCTGTTCTTTTCTCACATATACATTTAACGGTGTGTCAAAAATAAAATATATTCAAATGTAATTCTCTTCAAAGAAACCTATCTTAACTACTCAAAAATATATTATACTATACTTTTCAAGAAATTGTAAGTTTTATTTTTATTTTAGGATATATATTTTTATTTTTCATATAAAAGTACATATTTGTTCTAATTGATTACATAAATTTAGCTAATAAATTTTCTCTTTATTTTTTCCAATTAATTGATATTTTTAACTTGATTTTATTAAAAAAATATTATATAATCCCTTGGATATAATAAATTTTTAATACTTAGGAGGAAAAATGAATACAAAAACAGTCGCTTTTAAAGCTGCCCTTCCTCATACTATTCCTATTTGTGCTGGTTTTACCTTTCTAGGATTGGCATATGGAATATATATGAGTAAAATGGGCTTCTCTTTTATCTATCCATTTCTTATGGCTGTAACTATATTTGCAGGTTCTATGGAATTTATTACTGCTAATCTTTTAGTTGGTGCTTTTGATCCAATAAATGCTTTTATTTTAGCTTTGATGGTAAATGCTAGACATCTTTTTTATGGACTGTCGATGTTAGAAAAATATCATGGAACTGGTAGAAAAAGATTTTTTTTGATTTTTGGAATGTGTGATGAATCCTTTTCAATTAACTGTACAACTCCTATTCCTAAAAACGTTGATAAAGGTTGGTTTATGTTCTTTGTAACTTTAATGAACTATCTTTACTGGGCTGTTGGAGCTGCTTTAGGTGGTATCTTAGGAAATTTTATAACTTTTAGTACTGAGGGAATTGATTTTGTTATGACTGCACTTTTTGTTGTAATCTTTTTAACTCAATGGGATTCACAAAAAAATCATACTCCTGCTCTTATTGGGCTTGGTGCATCTGTTTTAGCTCTACTTATATTTAAAGGTGATAATTTTATTATCCCTTCTATGATACTAATTTTAATATCTTTAACATCAATTAGAAAAAAACTTGAAAAGGAGGAGAAATAATGACTATTACACAAGAGATATTAACTGTTGGAGCTGTGATATTAGGAACTATGACAACTAGATTTTTACCTTTTATTATTTTTCCAGCTAATAAGCCTATTCCAAAATATATTCAGTATTTAGGTAGAGTTCTTCCTTTTTCTGTTATTGGAATGTTAATTGTATATTGCTTAAAAAATGTTTCTCTTATAAAAAAGCCCTTTGCTTTACCAGAAATTATAGCTATTCTTGGTATTGTAGCTTTACATAGATGGCAACATAGTATGCTTCTTTCAATATCTGGTGGAACTATTTTATATATGCTGCTTGTTCAATTTATTTTTAATTAGAAATACAAAAGAGGCTGCTAAAAAATTAACAGCCTCTCTTTTTATTAATCTAATTCTTGAGTTCCTCCACCATTCACAAAGATAATTTGTCCACTTGTCCAGCTTGAAGCAGGGCTAGCAAAATATAGAACTGCATCAGCTATATCCTCAGCTTCTCCCAATCTTTTTATAGGTGTTTTAACCAACATCTTTTGCTCTATCTCTGGTGTCAACACTGTTCCTAAAGCTCTTGTTTTAATTGCTCCAGGTCCAATAGCATTTACTCTTATTTCTGGTCCTAAATCATAAGCTGCATATTTTGTTAATTGATTGATAGCAGCCTTAGAACTTCCATATACACTCATATTATGGCTGACCATATTACTTGCCATAGAACTAATATTTATAATAGAACCATATCCGTCTTTTCTCATATGTGGAGCACATAGTTTCATCAATGTAAATACACTAAATACATTTAATTTATAGATAAAAGTAATGTAATCTAAAGTTAATTCTTCTAACTTTTCTTTTCCTCCACCTCCACCTCCAGCATTATTTACAAGGATATTAACCTTTCCAAATTCCTTTACAGTTTCATCTACTAAAGCTTTCATATCCTCTTCAACAGTTACATTACATTTAACAGCTAATCCCTCTGCTCCTAAATCTTTTACCATAACAACTGTTTCTTGAGCCTTTTCCAAATCTAAGTCACTACAAACTACAGTTGCTCCAGCTTGAGCTAATTTCAAAGCAGAAGCTCTACCTATTCCATCTCCAGCTCCTGTAATTATAGCTACTTTTCCTTTTAAATTATATTGTTCTGATATTTTCATAGAAATCATCTCCTATAATTTTATCCTATATATAATATTTACAATAAAAACTGCTCTTTTCTTTTATTTTTTATAGAATAAGCCTACTCCGTCTCCAAAAGGTAGAAGAACAAAATCTCCATCTTCTCTTTTATATAATGAATCAATAAAACTATCCAATCTTTTTACAATAGTCTTAAATCTCTTAGGATACTCTTTATACAGATACCCTCTAAACATAATATTATCAATAAATATTATTCCATTTTTATTTAAAAGTTTGATAGAATCCTCAAAAAAATCCATATAATGCCCTTTAGAAGCATCAATAAAAACAAAATCAAAGTTCTCTTCTATTTTTTTTATCTCTTCTACTGCATCTCCCTTTATAGAAACAATATTATTTAAACCAGATTTTTTTATATTCTCTTGAGCTTGATTATATCTCTCCTCATCAATCTCAATAGTATATAATTTTCCATCTTGCTCTACTATCTCTTTTGCCATTAAAATTCCTGAATATCCTATTGCTGTTCCTACTTCTAAAATGTTTTTAACTTTATGAGTCTTTACAATAAATTTCAGATATTCAGCAACCTCTTTAGTTACAATAGGCACATTATTTTCATGTGCAAAATTTTCCATCTCCAATATTAAACTATCTTTTTCCTCTATCTTTCCAATTATATAACTATTTGCATCTTTTAACTCTTCTAACATTTTTCCCTCTTCTTTCTTAATTTAGCAATGTAAAATCCATCTAAAATATCCTCGTGATAATCTATTGTAAATCCTCCAAACTTATCATATGTTCCATTTACATTTTCAGGAATATATAACTCTGTTGTTTCAAATTCTGGATATTTTTCTAAAAACTTTTCTATATTATTACTATTCTCCTCTTTTAAAATAGTACATGTACTATAAACTAATTCTCCATCATCTTTTAAAACTTGAGCTGCTGATTCTAATATTTCAAACTGTAATTTTGATAACTCCTCAACATTCTCAATATTTTTATTATAAAGAGCCTCTGGTTTCTTTCTCAACACACCATATCCACTACATGGAGCATCTACAAGTATCTTATCAAACTTTTTACCTTGTTGATTTAATTTTCTAGCGTCCATTTTTACAGTTCTAACAAAATCTATTCCTAACTTTTTACAATTTTCTTCTATCAATTTCAGTTTATGAGGATAGATATCTAAGGCTAAAAGTTCTCCTTCATTTTTCATCAATTCTCCTAAAACTGCTGTTTTACCTCCAGGAGCACTACAAGTATCTAAAACAGATTCATTTGATTTAGGGTTCAGATTTCTAGCTGATAAATATGATGAAGCATCTTGAACAATTATCTTCCCATCTTTAAACTCATCACTATATAATAAAATTCCAGATTCTAAATAGTATACTGTATCAACTTTTTTTACAATATTTATATTTAAACTTTCTAAAAGTTTTTCAAACTCCTCTTCACTATATTTTAAAGTGTTTACTCTAAAACTAATATATGGAATTTTTTTCAAAGACTCTAAGAAAAGATTTGCTTCCTCTTTATACTCTTCTTTAATTTTATCATAAAACCATCTAGGATAAGAAAGTAAGATATCCTCTTTATTATTTTCTTTTAATTCTAAAATATCATTTTCCAATTCACGAATATAACTACGTAAAACCCCATTAACAAATTTTCCAACAGGGACTCCAAATTTTTTCTTTGCCAATTCAGTAGCTTCCCATACAACACCTTTATCATCACTTTTCATAAAAGCAATTTGATACATAGATATTCTTAGAATATTTCTTATCCAATCTTTTTTTATACTTGAAGTTCTTTTATCTATCTCATAATCAAGGAATATTTTTTTTCTAATTACCCCATAAAAAAGTTCAGTTATAAATCCCTTCTCTTTTTTACTTAGATCATTTTGTTTAAAATATTCATTTAATGCTATATTGGAGTATTTTCCATTTTCAACTTCCTTTATAAGCCCTATAACTCTTTGCTTAATATTCATTTTCCTCCTCCTAAATCTTCACTATCTAAATTATTATACAATATTTAACAGATAAATAAAAGTTATCATTTACAAAAGATGTAATTTTTTTGTAAACAAATGTTGCCTTTTTTTTAATAAAATGTTACCCTAATATATGTAGTTTACAATTTTATAAAAATGGAGGTGCAACATGGAAAATATTTTGTCTTATTTAGAAAATAACCAGTTGGCAAAGTTAAAAGAAGTACTTATTGAAGAAAATCCTGTAGACATAGCGGAGTTATTTGAAGACCTGCCCAAAGATCAATGTTTAAAACTTTTTAGAATACTTCCTAAAGACTTAGCTGCTGAAACTTTTTCATATCTTTCTTCAGAGAAACAACAAGAAATTGTGGAAAATATTACTGACGAAGAGATAAAACATATTATTAACGAGATGTTTATTGATGATACTGTAGACTTTATTGAGGAAATGCCAGCAAATATTGTTGATAAAATTCTTCAAAATACATCTCCTGACACGAGAAAGCTTATAAACCAATTTCTAAAGTATCCTGAAAACAGTGCTGGAAGTGTAATGACTGTTGAGTATGTTTCCCTAAAGAGTGATATGAATATTGGACAAGCTTTAAATCACATTAAAAAAGTAGGAATTGATAATGAAACCATAGATATCTGCTATGTTATTGATAATCAAAGAAAACTTGTAGGATTTATCTCTTTAAAAAGTCTTATCTTCCTTGATGATATCATCCCTTTAGTTGATGCTATGGAAACTAATGTTATTAGTGCTACAACTACTGATGACCAAGAGGTAATCGCTTCTCTATTTAGAAAGTACGACCTTACTTCAATGCCAGTAGTAGATAATGAAGGAAGATTGGTGGGAATTATCACAATTGACGACGTAGTAGACGTTATCGATCAAGAAAATACAGAGGACTTTCAAAAAATGGCTGCTATGGATCCATCAGATGAAGAGTATCTAAAAGAATCTGTTTTCTCTCTTGCTAAACATAGAATTGTTTGGCTATTAGTTCTTATGATTTCAGCAACTGCCACAGGAACTATTATTAGAAGATATGAAGAGGTACTTCAATCTGTTGTTATTCTTGCTGCATTTATTCCAATGCTTATGGACACTGGAGGAAATGCTGGTTCTCAATCTTCAACACTTATTATTCGTGGAATTGCTCTTGGAGAGATTCAATTATCTGATATTGGGAAAATCCTTTGGAAAGAGTTTAGAGTTAGTTTAATTGTGGGAATTACTCTAGCTACTGTAAACTTTTTAAGAATCTATTTTATTGATAAAGCTGGACTTACAATCTCACTTGTAGTTTGTGCTAGCTTGCTATTTACTGTTATTATAGCTAAAGTTGTAGGGGGGATTCTTCCTATTTTGGCAAAAGCATTTAAACTTGACCCTGCTATAATGGCAAGTCCATTAATTACTACAATAGTAGATGCTTGTGCTCTTATAGTTTACTTTGCTTTATCTACACATTTTTTAAATTTAGCTTAAAAAATTAGAGCTGTTGTAATCTGATGAAATTTCATCAGATTACCCAGCTCTTTTATTTTTTCTTATTTAAGAAGATTATTTAATTTTTTTATAAATTCAACAGGATTTTCTATTTGGAAACCTTCAAGAATTAAAGCTTCTGTATATAGAACATCAAGTAAATCTTTAAACTCTTCACTATTTTCAAGAGTTTGTAATTTTTTGAAAACAGGGTGTTCAGGGTTTAAAGCTAGTATTTTTTCAGCTTTTACCTCTTCATTTCCTGGAAGTTGAGAAAGAACTTTTTCCATTTCAAGAGAGATATTTCCCTTTGCTAAAAGAGCAGAAGCTCCTTTTCCAAGGTCATTGCTCAATTCAACATCAACTATTTTTCCAGAAAGTGTATCTTTTATCTTATCAAGTAGAGATCTATTATCCTCAGATAACTTTTTAATCTCTTCCTCTTTTTCTTTACTATCATCTATTTTAAAATCAGAGTCATTTATAGATTTAAATGTTTTTCCTTCAAATTCCATCATTGTTTTTAAAGCAAACTCATCTATTCTATCTGTTAATAGCAGTACCTCTATTCCTTTTTCTTTTAATGTCTCCATTTTTGGAAGAGAAGTAACAGTAGCTAAATCCTCTCCAACTACATAAAGAATCTCTTTTCTCTCTCCCATACGATCAACATACTCTTTTAATGTAGAGTATTTTTCATCAAGAGAAGTTCTGAAAATAAGAAGATTTTGTAATTTATCTTTGTTCATTCCAAACATATCATGGATACCAAACTTAATATTTCTTCCAAAAGCTTCCCAAAACTCAATATATTTTTCTCTATCTTTCTTTAGAATTTTTTCAAGTTCACTAATTATTTTCTTTTCAAGATTTTTAGAGATTGCTTGAAGTTCACTGTTTTGTTGTAAAATCTCTCTTGAAATATTTAATGAAAGGTTGTCACAATCAACTAATCCTTTTATAAAGCTAAAGTATTCAGGAATAAGCTCATCACACTTATCCATAATAAATACATTTTTTGTATAAAGTTGAAGTCCTTTTTTATAATCTTTACTGTAAAAATCCATAGGAGCTTTTTTAGGGATATATAAAAGAGCTGTATACTCAACGCTTCCTTGAACTTTTAAATGTAGATGTAACATAGGATCTTCCCAGTCATGGAAATTAGCTTTGTAAAACTCATTATAATCTTCATCTTTTAAACTATTTTTATCAGTTTTCCAAATAGGTTTTGTTGAGTTAATAACTTCATTATTAAAATAGATAGGGTATCTTACATAGTCAGAATATTTTTTAACAAGTTCTTTAATTTTCCAATCTTCTAAGAAAGTATCAAACTCTTCACCAGCTTTTATAGTAAGAGTTATTGAAGTTCCTCTTTCCTCTCTATCTATCTCTTCTATTTCATAAGCTCCATCACCTAAAGAATACCATTTAACTCCCTTATCAGAGTTTGGTGATTTAGTAAGGATAGTCATAGTGTCTGCTACCATAAATCCTGAATAGAATCCTACACCAAATTGTCCAATAATATCAACATCATCTTTAGAAACATTTTCAAGTTTCTCTTTAAAAGCTTTAGAACCAGATTTTGCAATAGTACCTATATTTTCAGCTACCTCATCATAAGTCATACCTATTCCATTATCTGTAATTGTTATCTCTCTCTTATCTTTATCTACTGCAAGAGTTATTTTAAATTCACTGTTTTCTCCTAATATTTCACTATTAGTTAAAGCTGTAAATTTTAATTTATCAATAGCATCACTGGCATTTGAAATAAGCTCTCTTAAAAAAATCTCCTTGTTAGTATAAATAGAATTTATCATTAAATTTAAAAGTTCTTTTGTTTCAGCTTGAAAAGCTTTTGATTCTTTTCTCATTCTAAAATCCTCCTTTTAGCACTCTCTTATTAATGTGGCTAATAATTATATATCACAAATAGATTTTAATGTCAATATATAAAATAAAAAAGCTGCATAAACCAATTGATTTATAACAGCTTTTTTCTATATAATAAATTAACTTTTACTATGCTTTATATTTAACTTTTCCTTTTACAAGTGTCATATCTACACTATAATCAGGATTTAAAACTACTAAGTCAGCATCTTTTCCCTCTGCTACCTCTCCAGCATTTAATCCAAACTCTTTAGCAGCATTTGTACTTGTCATTTTTACTGCATCAAAAATGCTATATCCTAATTCAATTATATTTTTAAATGCTTTATCTAGAGTAAGTACACTTCCAGCTAGTGAATCATTGCTTACTAATCTAGCTTGATTATCTTTTACATAAACATCTAGTTCCCCTAATTTATAGTTTCCTTCAGCAAGTCCAGTAGCACTCATAGCATCTGTTATACACTCTATTTTGTCAACACCTTTAGCTCTTATCATAAGTCTTACTGTTTCAGGGTGAACGTGAATTTTGTCAAAAATAACTTCTGCCATAATATCATCACTATTTAATACAGCTCCTGCAACTCCAAGTTCTCTATGGTTGATTCCTCTCATTCCATTAAATGTATGTGTAGAATGTCCTAGTCCAGCTTTTATAGCTTTTTGAACATCATCAAAGAATACAGCAGAGTGTCCTATTGATACTACAACACCTTGACTTCTTAAATATTTAATAGCCTCAAGTGAAGCTTCTCCTTTTGGTGACATTGAGAATAGTTTTACTAGTCCAGGTTTTACTGATAAGAATTCTTTTATCTCTTCAATTCCAGCAGGTTTTATATATTTTTCATTTTGTGCTCCTTTATATTGAACATCAAAATATGGTCCTTCCATATGAACTCCAAAAATATTAGCTCCATCTAACTCTTTATTTTGTAACTCTCCTGCTATTGATAATACTTTTTCTAGATTTTCCTTTGTACTTGTTAAAGTTGTTGCTAAAAAGTTTGTTGTTCCATGTTTAGCTACGAAAGTTGAAATAGTTTTTAAAGCTTCTGTTGTTCCATCCATAGCATCTGCACCATTCGCCCCATGAATATGTACATCTATAAATCCTGGCACAACATATTTACCTTGTAAATCTATTGCTTGTTCATAGAAAGGATGATCCTTTTCCATAATTTTTTTTATTTTTCCATCTACTAACAAAATATCCCCAGTTATAATTCTATCGGCTAAAACAATCTTCCCATTTTTTAAAAGCATTTTTTCCATGAATTTCATCTCCTTTAAGATTGAATTAAAAAAACATATTCTTTTCTTTATAATAATATTTTATTACATTTTCTCTTTTTTCTCAATAGTTTTTTAATTCTTCCCCAAAAAGAAAGCTCCATGTATATATAATTTCCCTTAATAGATTTTAAAATTTTCATATTAACTTACCCTTCTTTATTAAAGAAAAAATTAGATTTCATCAATATTATCCATTTCTTCTGAAACTTCATCATACCCTTCAGAAATAACACTTTCCTCTTCACTTGTATCATCTAAATTTTTTTTATTTAAAGATATTTTATTTTGATCTTCTTCAATTATTTCTAAAACTTTTCTTTCAATCTCTTCAAATAACTCTTTTTCATTTTCTAATCTAGTTTTTACATTTTCCTTTCCTTGTCCAAGTCTAATATCTCCAAAACTAAACCAAGCT
>OGWQ01001839.1_pt1 | contig 11030 bp, 14 predicted proteins | sample 1576091 | NCBI WGS metagenome assembly OGWQ01 (sample SAMEA3541584, study PRJEB24748) | human gut metagenome | biome: human gut; feature: human-associated habitat; material: faeces | place: China | collected 2012
GCAAAGGTCTGCAACACCTCTATCACCAGTTCAAATCTGGTTGGCGCCTCTTATAAAAACACCCGGAATATTTATTTCCGGGTGTTTTTTTAAAAAAGAATACAAGAAAAGCTGCCGGTGGCAGCCTCTCGTATATTATTTCATTATAATTGAATCTTCTTTAACATATGATCGACGAATACTTTTGCATGCTCCACATCCAGATCATCCGGATGAGTAAGTGCAAGATCGAAATTCTGGATAAAACGGTCGATCTGGTCGTTGTTTTCATCATTTCTCATGGATTCATATTTCATACGTACCTTCTGCGGCATCTTTCCCTGACAGATAAAATATCCCAGATAATCATTGTCTGCTTCGATCCAGGCACTGACACGTCCGGCAATATCCTTATAATATTCAGGGGAATCCCCCATTCCGCAAGTTCCGAATAAAGCAATCTGTTTGCCGCTTAAGTCATTTAAGAAGTCACTGACTTCCAGGCTGCAGCTTCCTCGGTGCACGCAGAATCCGATGAAGTAGACATTGGCTTCCGGAATTGTCTTATCTGTATCGATATCGATCAGATCTTTGGAATTGCCGGGAAGGCGCGAGAAGATAGATGCAGCAATTTTCTTTGTATTTCCGGATTCACTCTGATATAAAACAAGATAATCCAACATAAGAATTCCTCCTTTTTACGTTTGCTGATGGTCACAATTTATTGTACATCTGAATTACATTGAAATTTCATAAGTTACATATAATGGCCGCCGCTGTAACCGCCCGGGGCACCGCAGCACATTCCGCCGCTGCAGCATAAGTTGCAGACGATATTGGCAATACATAATTTTACACACCAGTCGCTTCCGCCGCCGAAGGTGGTGGTATACGGATTCTGGCGTTGGCGGTACCAGCTTCCGCCGCTTTCAAACTGGTTAACTAACATCTGGTATTGATAGTTGGCTGGTTCCATGCGGAGCGCTTCTTTGGCATGCTGAAGGGCCGTTGCATTGTTGCCGAGACCGGAATTGGCAATCGCACTGTAGTAATACCACTGGGCAGTATGCTCGTTGATTCCGTTTAATACGTTCATTGCTTCCTGATACCGGCCGTTGTTGATGAAGTTGGCAGCAGCTCTTAAGTGAAGATCCTGCTCACTTTCCTGACCTGCATTACCGGTCTGCCGGTATTCTCCGTAGAAGCCGCGGAACGGACCATATCCGTTCTGGCTATATGGACCGTAATTCCCGGAAGAGCCATATTCCCGCTCTTTCATGATCTGCTGATAGGCCTGCTGGACTTCTTTGAATTTCGCCTCTGCCTGATCCTTGTTCGGATTATTGATATTGGCATCCGGATGATATTTTCGGCTGAGGTTACGATATGCTTTTTTTATCTCGTCATCAGAAGCATCACGGGATACTCCTAAGACACTATATGGATCTGTCATTGTTCTTGATCTCCTGTTGTTGAATTATCTGTGTCAGGATGTGGATTATCATTCGTGGTTCTACCGGCAGTGGAATTGCCGTCAGCAGTATCTGCAGCGTCGTGTGTATTCTTGCCGGCGAGTCTTTCGGATGTTACGGCAGTGTATCTGCTCCATACTCCGGAATAGAGAACGTTCCGCAAGATCTCTGCATGCAGCAGTATCGGAAGCTGTTCGAATTCCCTGGAGCATTCCGACATCATAAGCGTCAGAAGGCTGCGGCAGTCATCTGCAAATGCAGGATCGTCCAGGTATGCCTTCTTGAATGGATTATAGCTGCCGGATTTGATGTCTTTTTCGACATCATCGTAGGCATCCATCAGATAGATGAATTTTCCGAGGAAGAATCCGATCTTACGAAGAGAGGATTCCCATTCATCGTGGCGGTATGCAAAAATCTCAGCCATGATATTACCAAAAAGTCCGGACATAAGATCCAGATTCTGTTCATTTTCTGCCTCATATTTTGAGATTTGGGCGAGATTTTTTGAGATGACCTTACATTTTACGGGATATAATTTTTCAATCTTCTTTATCTTTGAATGCAAAAGTTTTGCGGCAACAAAAGCTTTCTTCCTGTGTTCGTCTGCCCAGTCATCTTCACACTTATAATAAGATAACAGCATGTTGATGGCTGCGGCATATTCAGTAAATTCATTGGTCTTTGCCGCATGCTTTTGCATGGGATGTGCAATACAACGGACCATCTCTGTCTTCGTGTCCGGTTCATAAAGACCGGTGAGCAGGATCACAAGAAATGTCATATCAAAGGATAAAGTCACCTGACCTCTTCTACCATAACATTCTTTTAAGACTTTGCATAGTCCACAGTAATAAGAATGATAGACATCATAATCTTTGAATTTCATCTCGGCTTTGTTGATAGAAATATAACCAAACATGGGAACTCCTTAGCTTCGTTTGATAAATCTGGTGTTACACTTCGGGCAGCGGATCTCAATCTTGCCTTTTCCTTTTGGAACACGAATCTTCTGTTTGCATGACGGACATTTGTAAATGTGGTGTGTCTTGCGCTGTGTTATCATGTTACGCTGTCTGTAGAAAAATGTCCGGATGCCGCGTGTCATCTGCAGATATTTCTGATTCTCGGCGGCTCGTTTGTAAGTATTTTTGGAAAACATCCGGAAATAAGAATAGATGATACCGGCCCATGCCAGCCAGGAAAGGATTCCCCGATGCGTCCATCCTGCGATCAGCATAAGGATCAGGGATCCCCAGATGGTAAATTTGCCAAAGGAATCAACACCATATCTTCCGTACATAAAACGTATAAATCTGTCTTTTAGTTTCAATTCATTCACCTCTTAAAATAGTACTTGCAATATACATTTAATCATACGCCGGGAATAGGAAAAATCAATAAACAGAGTATTAAAATTTCTAAAGATTTTAGACGAGAAAAGTGCAGAAACTGTGGTGGATGTGTTAAGATAAGAATGTTAATTTCGTAGAACAGGGTTGATAACGGGGAGGAGGCAGAATATGCAGAAGCTGACGGAGCTGATCAGAGAAGATATGAAACCGGCACTTGGCGTGACCGAGCCGGGAGCTATCGCATTTGCCGTGGCAAGTGCGAAGAAATATACGGAAGGTAAGATTGTAAATGTACATGTGGCATTGAATTCCGGTATGTACAAGAATGCATTTACCTGTGGAATTCCTAATTCGGAGAGATTCGGCAACTATTATGCGGCGGCACTTGGGGCAGTAGCGGCAGATGCGGAAAAAGGACTGGAATCGCTAGCAGATATCACACCGGAAGATGATGAGAAAGCGGCGCAGATGGTGAGCGACGGTCTGGTGGAAGTGGTTATGGATCATGTCGGATCCGAGATCATGATCGATGCCGTGGTGACAACGGAGAATAACCGGTGTAAGGTGATGATCCGGGATGCACATACGAATATCGTAAAGATAGAAAAAGACGGCATTGTAATATTTGAGACAGAAGATAAGATGTACAGGGATGAATCCCGGAAAAAGCAGGCACGTCCGGTAATTCACGGATATTCCCTGACAGAGATCCTGCGGTATGTAAATACAGTTCCGGTTGAAGAGATTGCGTTTATAGAAAAAGCGTATACGATGAATCTGGAATTATTAAAAGAAGGACTGGCTTCGGACAGGGCAGTGTTCGCAAAGAAACTTTATCGTGAGAATGGCAACCGGATCATATCCAGGGATGCACTTAAGACGGCACAATTACTGTGTAACGGTGCGATAGAGGCCAGGGTTCTAGGCCTTTCCAGACCGGCTATGAGCATTACCGGGAGCGGTGCACACGGAATCATTGCGACGATGCCGTTGTATGCGTACCGGCATGCCAATGAAGATAAGACGGATGATGAGACCCTGTGGAGAGCAACTGCACTCAGCTATCTGATTACAATGTATATCAAAGAGTACTCAGGAAGATTATCGGCATTTTGCGGCTGCGGGATTGCAGCCGGAACCGGGATGGCTTGTGGACTGGCATATCTGCAGGGAGCGGATGGAGAAAAACATACAAAAGTGATTCAGAATATGGCAAGCGGTCTGACCGGAATGATCTGTGACGGAGGCAATCACGGATGTACGATGAAAGGGATCGTGGCAGTAGATGCAGCATTCCGTGCAACAGATATGGCAATGGATGATATCTGCATAGAAAATATTCATGGAATCAACGGCAGGACCCCGGAAGCAACTATGAAGTATATGGGAATGATCGCATCCCCTGGAATGACAGGGACGGAAAAGACGATCGTAGAGATTATGGAATCGAAAAAGTAAAGAAAATAGAACAGCACAGGAAGGGATCGAATCCGGAATGAGAAATGAAAATGCAGACAATGAAAGAAAAAAACATCACCGCGGAAGAAGGCGGAAGAAAAAAGGGAATATAATCGCCAATGTGATTCTTGTGATTGCACTGATCGTATTCTGCGTGTCGGGCTTTCAACTGTTTAAGATCGGAAAAGGTTATCTGGATGGAAGAAGTGAGTATGATAAAGTGCGGAAACTTGCGGTGACGGATGATAAGAATAAAAATGATAAAGATAAAAATCATAGTGAAGACGGAGATGATACATTCTCTGTTGATTTTCAAAAACTGCTTGAGATCAATCCGGATACGATTGCATGGATCAGATTCCCAGATGAGCCGAGTCAGATCAATTATCCGGTTGTTCAGGGAACGGATAACAGTAAATATCTGAAGAAAACATTTTCGTCTAACGAAAATACGCTGGGAGCAATCTTCCTGAATGTTGACAATCAAAAGGATTTTTCGGATAAAAACTCTGTAATATATGGACATAGAATGCGGGACGGTTCGATGTTCCGTCACCTGCAGGATTATGATATCCGTGAATTCTGGAAGAATAATCCATATTTTTACATATATACCGTTGATGGAAGAATTCTGAAATATCATATTTATTCGGCAGGACAGGTAGTCGACACTTCGGAATCGTATCAGACAACATTTGAAACAGATGAAGAATATCAGGAATTTTTGAATATGACGCAGAGTACTTCTCTGTATAATACCGGCGTGGAAGTGACAACGGCAGATACGATCGTTACATTGTCGACCTGTACCAGCGCCAGTGATAATCACCGGTTTGTTGTAAGAGGGGTAAAAGAGGAGGAGACGAAACAGTGATGAAGAAAGAATATACCTATGAAGTAGGAGATGTGGTAACAATGAAAAAGCCGCATCCATGTGGAAGTAAAGAATGGGAGATACTAAGGGTTGGAGCAGATTTCCGACTGAAATGTATGGGATGCGGACATCAGATCATGATCGCCCGCAAATTGGTAGAAAAAAATACAAAAGATTTGAAGAAAAAAGCTTGAAAAAATCGAGATTTTATGGTAACATAAGAAATCGTGATACAATAATTCTGTCCTAAAATAGAGACAGAAATCCTTGCTCCCACATAAGATGAGCGGGGGCCAAAAGACCAGAAGGAGGTGCAAGACGACATGAACAAATATGAATTAGCTGTTGTTGTCAGTGCAAAAATCGAAGACGACGAAAGAGCTCAGGTAATCGAAAAGGTGAAAGCATTAGTTGAACGTTTCGGTGGACAGATCTCTGACGTTGATGAATGGGGTAAGAAGAGATTAGCTTACGAGATTCAGAAGATGAAAGAAGCATACTACTATTTCATCCACTTCGAGTCTGATGCTGAGACTCCAAGCGAAATCGAGCAGAGAATTCGCATTATGGACAACGTTATCAGATTTTTATGCGTTAGACAGGATGCATAAGCAGGAAGTAGAGGTATTATATGAATAAAGTAATTTTGATGGGACGCTTGACAAGAGATCCTGAGGTAAGATATTCACAGGGTGAGAATTCTACAGCGATCGCAAGATATACATTAGCTGTAGACCGCAGATTCAGACGTAACAATGACGGAGAGCAGTCGGCCGATTTTATCGGATGCGTAGCTTTCGGAAGAAGTGCAGAATTTGCTGAGAAATATTTCCGTCAGGGACTGAAGGTTATTGTAACCGGACGTATTCAGACAGGAAGCTATACCAATAAAGAAGGTCAGAAAGTATACACAACAGATGTTGTTGTAGAAGATCAGGAATTTGCTGAAAGCAAGGCAGTAAGCGACGCAAATGCAGGAAGTTTCCGTGCGGCAGCTCCATCACCGGCTCCGGCACCAGCCACACCAGTATCTGATGCAGGTGACGGCTTCATGAACATTCCGGATGGAATTGATGAGGAATTACCTTTTAATTAGGCAATAGTACCATGCTGTGGTACTTGCCGCATTTCATTTTGTTGAAAGGAGAAACCAAAATGGCTTACGATAAAGGAAATCGTCCAGAAGGCGGCTTCAAGAGAAGAGGCGGCGGACGCAGAAGAAAAAAAGTTTGCGTATTCTGTGGAAAAGAGAATAACGAGATCGATTACAAGGATACAGCAAAATTAAGAAAGTACATCTCTGAAAGAGGAAAAATTCTTCCTAGAAGAATTACTGGAAACTGCGCTAAGCACCAGAGAGCTCTTACAGTAGCAATCAAGAGAGCACGTCACATCGCTCTTATGCCATACGTACAGGATTAATATTGAATGTTGAAAACCGTCAGTGCATTGCACTGGCGGTTTTTTGCGTAAAGAATGCTGTCACGATTGGTTTATTTTTTTGTACGTTTGTCTCTTTGATTTTATACAATCTTGTTTTTCTCGGTTATATTTGTTAGATTGAGATAGAAGCCATTAACTATGCAACAGGAGTCGGCATATGGAAGTTCGGTTGATAGAAAACAAAGAGTTATTAGAATCATCAGAGTTGTTTAAAATCGAAAATCTGTTATGGGGAACAGAGAAGATTGCAAAAACTTATGGGTATATTGGATTCGTTCCGGGGGAAGGATTGTATATCAAACTTGTGTGTGAGGAGAAGGATCCTCTCCGGGTTTATAAAGAAGACCAGGATCCGGTTTACAAAGACAGTGCTATGGAGGCTTTTTTTCAATTTAAAGGAAATGGTACGGAAACAGATGATATTTATCTTAACTTCGAAATGAATGCAAATGGTGCACTTCTTGCATGCTATGGAAAGAATAAGATGAATCGGATACCATTTACACCGGATCAGATACGGAAGATGAAATGTAGCGCAGAAATACGGGAAGAGCAATGGAATGTGAATCTTATGCTTCCGATAGAAATATTGGAACAGGTATACGGAAAATTGAATTTACAGGAAGGATCCGATTTTCGCTGCAATTTCTATAAAATTTGTGAAACAAAGGAATACGAACATTATGCAGCGTACAGATGCGTAGAAAGCGAACGGCCGAATTTTCATCTGCCGGAGTATTTTGAAAATGCAGTAATTTTGAAAAGAAAGTAACAAATACAATTGGGAGGTTGTACTTATGAAAATTTACAAAGCAAAAGATTACAAGGACATGAGCAGGAAAGCAGCGAATATCATCTCTGCACAGGTCATCATGAAACCAAACTGTGTACTGGGACTGGCAACAGGATCTACGCCAATCGGAACGTATGATCAGCTGGTTGAATGGTATAACAAGGGAGATCTGGATTTCTCGGAGGTTACGACAGTAAATCTGGATGAATACAAGGGATTGCCACGTACGAATGATCAGAGCTATTATTACTTTATGCATCAACATCTGTTTGACCGTGTGAATATTGATCCGGAACGGACAAATGTTCCGAACGGAATGGAGCCGGATGCGGAAAAAGAATGTGGAAGATATGAAGAACTGATCCGTTCGCTGGGCGGTGTGGATCTTCAGCTGCTCGGACTCGGACATAACGGACATATCGGTTTCAATGAGCCGGGAGAAGCATTTGAAAAGGAAACACATTGTGTAGATCTGACAGAGAGTACGATTGAGGCAAATAAGAGATTCTTCGCATCTGCCGACGATGTGCCAAAACAGGCATATACGATGGGAATTAAGACAATCATGCAGGCAAAGAAGATCCTGATAGTAGTGAACGGAGAAAACAAGGCAGATATCGTAGAGCGTGCTTTCTTCGGCCCGGTCACACCGGAAGTGCCGGCTTCTATTCTCCAGCTGCATAATGATGTGACGTTGGTTGGGGATGAGGAAGCACTTGCTAAAATTGAGATTTAATTCAGAAAGGCTGTGGATGCCCGACCGATTTATTACAAATAAGTCCCCAGTTGTTACCGGAAACATGGATGAAAAGAGAGCGAGACTGTAATTAATTCTGTGTAAACTCTAAAAGAGCTATATATCCTCTTGGATTGATGTTAAAATAAATATCAATTCAGGAGGATTTTTTTATGGCACGAAGAAGAAAAATGGATCCAGAACGCAAAGCGTTCATCAACAGCTTGTTGGAACACTATCAACCAAAGGATGCTCAGGATATCCAGGACATGCTGAAAGACCTGTTAGGCGAAACGCTGCAAGGTATGTTAGAAGCTGAAATGGATGATCACCTTGGATATTCCAAGTATGACTACAAGAACAAAGAGACAGACGATAGCCGTAATGGTTATAGTCCTAAAACTGTTACCTCTTCAATGGGAGCGATCGATCTGGATATACCACGAGATCGAAAGGGAGATTTTGAACCGCAGATTGTGAAAAAGAATCAGACAGATATCTCAAACATTGAAGATCAGGTACTTTCTATGTATGCAAAAGGAATGACGACAAGAGATATCTCCGCTCATCTCAAAGATGTTTACGGTGTGGATGCATCCGCAGAAATGATATCACATATGACAGATCGAATCCTTCCTATCGCAAAAGAATGGCAAAACCGGCCGCTGGAAAGAAAATATGCCATTGTTTTTATGGATGCGGTACATTTCCATGTTCGGGAGGACAATCGAACGGTAAAAAAGGCAGTTTACGTTGCTATAGGTGTTAAACTGAACGGAAAACGTGAGGTCCTCGGCATGTGGGTAGGAGGAAATGAAAGTGCAAAATACTGGTTGTCCGTCCTCAACGAGATAAAAAACCGAGGTGTAGAGGATATCATGATCGTATCTGTGGATGGATTGACCGGATTCGGGGATGCGATTCATGCAGTATTCCCGCAGGCAGAGATCCAGAGGTGTATTGTACATCAGATCCGTTATTCAACAAAGTTTATTTCTTACAAAGATCTAAGACCATTTATGGCAGATTTAAAGCTGGTTTACAAAGCAGATACAGAGGATCTTGCACTCACAGCCCTGGATGATCTGGAAGAAAAATGGGGTAAAAAGTACCCTGCTTCCATTGGATCCTGGAGAAATAACTGGACACAATTATCCACATATTTTAAATATCCATCTGAGATACGTAAATTAATATATACTACAAATTCCATCGAAAATTTTAATCGCCAGCTACGCAAGGTTACGAAATCCAAGACTATTTTTCCGACGGATGATGCTCTTTTCAAGATACTCTATCTGGCAATGATGGATGTCACAGAAAAATGGACCGGAAAGGCTTGGGACTGGGGTCTGACACTGGATCAGTTATGCATCTATTTTGGGGATCGGATCCAGCCGGTGGATATCGACTAAGCATAGATCCAATCACATATCAAGGGTAAATAAACACCCGATTTTATCGGGTGCCCTTGACATACAATAAAATCCATGCTACTAAATAGACAACGGGCTGAACAGCAAGAGATGCCATTCAGCCCATCACATTATATTTTAGTATTCTATAAACCTACGATTTTATCATCAATCTGAGAGGTTTACACAGAATAATTTACACTACCAAGAGAGCTGATCAACTACGATCAGCTCCCTTTTACTAGCAATTTATAATCTTTTCCACTTCATCTTCTTTCGTTTTCAACAGTTTTGAAATCTCAGCAACTGTAAATTTTGCTTCATATAGATTTTTTATAAGATTCTTTTTTTCCTCAAATTTACCTTCAAATTTTCCCTCTTCTCTTCCCGCATCATATGCTTCGCCTCTCTGTACTTCAATATCTGTCTCATAATCATACTCAGCCGTTAACATATTTACAACCTCGCTTCCTTTTCTTTTCAGATAGTCTGCAAGAATTCCTTTTTCTATACATTCTTCAATTGCATGTTTATATGGCTCTACATCTTTTTTCTTCTGATATTTACGGATTATTTCTATAAATTCACTATATTCCCGTATTATCGGACAACGATCCAACAATTCATGTCCTGCTTCTGGATTGATATTAATCACCCGGACTTTCAATTCCAGCATAGGATCATTACTCTTCGTTTCAAATGCATCTGATAACTTTAATATCTTCTCTTTTTCCATAAAATCCTTGCCATTATACAATGTATAAAATTCAGGTGTAGGAAAATGAACCTGTCCTTTCTTATACCTGTCTTTTATCGGAATTAACTGTTCCAATACTCTTCCGATATACATAAGTTCTCTGAGAGGCATGTTGTTATTCAATGTCGACTGATGTTCTCCAAGAACTAAAACCTGATCTCCTGTTTTGAATGAAAAATCATTTTTAAAATTCATATATACAACATTTTCTACTCGCAGTTTCTTAATCTCTATATTGTTCGGTAACTGCTCCTCATGTAAGGCATTATAAAAAGAACGTTCATTTTCTTCTGCAGATTCATCTTCATACATCAAATCTACCAGTACACTACTTTTTACTTCTCTGTTTTCTTTTCCCATCCGGACTCCTTTCCGCACTTTGCACGAAAAAATCCCGGATATTTACTTTTAGTATAAGCAAAATATATTTTTTTGCAACATCAATCGTGCAAATATGCTTCTCATTTTTCCTTTGTTTCAAAATTTTCTGTGAATTATCTTCTGATTTCCCTCACGAATAGCTATCGCTATTTTGAAATATACAAGACCCGATTCTTATATATTTTGAATTTATCCGACAGACAGAATAGCTGTCGATGAATGTATATTAACATAACATTTCTTAAATGGCAAATGCGTAACCGTAGTGGCTTCCACCGGATTACACTTCCGGGCATTTTATTTATTAACATTCGCTGCCAGTCACGACTTGAAGGAAACAATAGATAAGGATTATTGTGAATGTGGA
>OGWQ01001842.1_pt1 | contig 11001 bp, 10 predicted proteins | sample 1576091 | NCBI WGS metagenome assembly OGWQ01 (sample SAMEA3541584, study PRJEB24748) | human gut metagenome | biome: human gut; feature: human-associated habitat; material: faeces | place: China | collected 2012
CTGGGTCTGACGCAGGCCGAAGCGGTGATGGATCTGATCTCGGCGGATGGCCGTCAGGGTGCCGCGCTGGCCAATGCCGCGCTGGGCGGTGCGCTGGCAAAGAAGATCAGTGCCCAGAAGGAAGCGCTTACCGCCATTCAGGCTCACCTTGCCGCATGGGTGGATTTTCCCGAAGAAGATGTGCCGGAGCTGGACGGTGACCATCTGCACCGCGTACTGAGTGGGGTAAAGGCAGAGCTGGACGAGTTGATCCATAATTATCAGGCGGATACCGTCCTGCGCGAAGGTGTGGACTGCGCCATTGTGGGCAGACCAAATGCGGGCAAATCCACACTGCTCAACCTGCTGGCCGGGTTCGACAGGGCCATCGTCACGCCGGTGGCTGGCACCACCCGTGACGTGGTGGAGCAGGCGGTACAGCTGGGGGATATCCAGCTGAATCTGTTCGATACCGCCGGTCTGCGCGAGACCGAAGATGCCATTGAAGCCGAGGGCATCCGCCGCAGCTGGAAAAAGCTGGAGGAGGCAGGCCTGATCCTGGCTGTGTTCGATGGCTCTGAGCCGCCCACGCGGGAAGATCTGGAGCTTGCACAGCGTTGCACAGGCCGTCCAGCCATTGCACTTATCAACAAAGAGGACAAACCGACGCAATTTGACGCAGAGTTGATAGCACCCTGCTTTGCCATGGTGCTGCCGGTGTGCTGTCAGGAGGAGGAGAGCCGCAAGGTGATCTCCGCTGCGGTGGCCCGCCTGCTGGGCACCAGCCAGATCGACCCCCGTGCCGCCAGTCTGTCCGGCCAGCGTCAGCTTTCCACCACACTGCGTGCGCGGGACGCTGTGGCCGGTGCACTGGATGCTGCCGCAGGCGGCTTTGGGCTGGATGCCGTTTCCGTCTGTGTGGACGACGCACTGGCCGCCCTGTGCGACCTGACCGGGGAGAACGCCTCGGAAGCTGTGATCGAACAGGTGTTTGAACGCTTCTGCGTGGGAAAATAAGAGGAAAACCAAGGAAAAGTATATGAACCACTTAGGAGATTATGACGTTATCGTCATCGGTGCCGGTCATGCCGGCATCGAGGCAGCCCACGCCGCCGCAACGCTGGGCGCGAGAACGGCCGTGTTTACCATGAGTCTGGATGCCATTGGCAACATGCCCTGCAACCCCAGCATTGGCGGCACGGCAAAAGGAACGCTGGTACGTGAATTGGATGCGCTTGGCGGCGTGATGGGCCTTGCTGCAGATGCCACCTATCTGCAGAGCCGGATGCTCAACAAGGGCAAAGGCCCGGCGGTGCACGCCCTGCGTGTGCAGACCGACCGCAAGCGCTACCACGAATATATGAAGCATGCATTGGAACTCACGCCCGGCCTTGCCATCCATCAGGCTGAGGTTGTGAGCATCGAGACCGAGAACGGCCGTGTGAAGGGCGTTGTGACCCAGCTAAACGGGGAATACAGCGCCAAATGCGTAGTCATTGCCACCGGCACGAACCTTGGCGGCAAAATTTTTGTGGGTGATGCATGGTACGCCTCCGGCCCAGACGGGATGCACGCCGCTAACGCCCTGACCGACAGCCTGAAGGCTGCCGGGCTGCCGCTGCGCCGGTTCAAGACCGGCACCCCTGCCCGGGTGCACCGCCGCAGCATCGATTTTTCCAAGCTGGAATGCCAGCCCGGTGACCCGGACAATGAGCTGCAGCCCTTCAGCTTTATGACCGATGCACCCATGCACAACAAGGTGGAGTGCTGGATCGCCTATACCAACCCCGAGACCCACAGGATTATTCTGGATAACATCCAGCGCAGCCCGCTCTACGGCGGCATGATCGAGGGTGTTGGCCCGCGCTACTGCCCCTCCATTGAGGATAAGGTGGTGCGTTTTGCGGGCAAGGACAGGCATCCCATCTTTGTGGAACCCTGCGGCGAGAACACCGAAGAAATGTATCTGCAGGGTGCCTCCAGCAGCCTGCCGGAGGATGTGCAGAATGCCTTCTACCGCAGTATCAAAGGGTTTGAGAATATCGAGATCATGCGCCCGGCCTACGCCATCGAGTACGACTGCGTAGACCCCACCAGTCTGGAAGCCACGCTAGAAAGCAAGGTGGTGCGGGGTCTGTACGGTGCGGGCCAGTTCAACGGCACCTCCGGTTACGAGGAAGCCGCCGCGCAGGGCCTGCTGGCCGGACTGAACGCCGCCCGCAATGCGCTGGGCAAAGAGCAGCTCATCCTGCCGCGCCACACCAGCTATCTGGGCACACTGGTGGATGATCTGGTCACCAAAGGGGTCATGGACCCCTACCGCATGATGACCAGCCGCAGCGAGTACCGCCTGACCCTGCGTCAGGACAACGCTGACCAGCGGCTGACCCCCATTGGCAGGGAATATGGCCTTGTGCAGGACGACCGCTGGGCCAAGTACCAGCACACCCAGAACATTCTGGAAGCGGAGCGCCGCCGCCTGCACGAGACGCATCTGCGCACCGCCGACCTGCGCACCGCCATGGAAGCGGCCGGTCTTGCCCCTGCTGCCGAGGGCGGCATTGCGGAAGAGCTGCTGCGCCGCCCGGAGATCAGCTATCCGCTGCTGGCGGGTATGATCGGCTGGGGAGAGCAGATCACCCCCATGCTGGCTGAGCGGCTGGAGACCGAGATCAAGTATGCGGGTTACATTGCCCGGCAGGACCGGATGATCCGGGACGTGGCCCGGCACGAAAAGACCCTGATCCCAGATGATTTTGAATATTCCGACCTGACCGGCCTGACACTGGAAGCCCGCGAAAAGCTGGCCCGCATCCGGCCGAAGAACCTCGGTCAGGCGGGGCGCATCCCGGGCGTATCGCCCTCCGATGTGGCGCAGCTGAGCATTGCACTGGCAGCGAGAGGAAAATAAAATGGAAGAACTGAAGCTTTATGAGGGCCGTCCTGCCGACTGCGCCGGGCGGCTGGAAAAAGAGATCCGTACCTATGACCTGCTGGACAAGCTGGGCATCCAATTCTGGCGCACCGACCACGGCTGGATGAAGGCCGACACCATGGAGGACTGCCATGTGATCGATGCCTGCCTGAATGCCACCGTGTGCAAGAACCTGTTCCTGTGCAACCGGCAGAAGACGAACTTCTATCTGCTCATGATGCCCGGGGACAAGCCCTTCAAAACCAAAGAGCTTTCCCATCAGCTGGGCATTGCCCGCCTGAGCTTTGCCTCGCCCGAGGATATGGAGCAGTATCTGGACTGCACGCCCGGCTCCTCCTCCATTATGGGCCTTGTCAATGATGCTGAAAATAAGGTGCAGCTGCTGATGGATGAGGACATAAAGGCGGGGGAGTACCTCGGCTGCCACCCCTGCATCAACACCTCCTCGCTCAAGCTGCGCACGGCAGATGTGCTGGAAACTTTCCTGCCTGCCGTGCACCACGAGCCGATCTTCGTTCACTTGACCGGCGAATAACAGAAAGGAAAACCTGCGTATGATCGATAAACAGCGCCTTGAAACAAAATGTTCCACATGGAACATCACTCTCACCGGCACCCAGCTGGACCAGCTGGATGCCTTTGCCGAAATTCTGGTGGACTACAACCAGAAGGTCAACCTGACCGCTATCACCGACCCCGAGGGGATCGAGGATAAGCACTTCCTCGACAGCCTGCTGTTTGCCAGCCAGCCGGAAGTGGCGGGCCGCATGGTGGATGTGGGCGCAGGCGCAGGCTTCCCGGGCATCGTGACCAAAATCTACAAGCCGGAACTGGAGCTGACCCTGATGGAGCCCACCGGCAAGCGGGTGGAGTTTTTGAAGTACGCCTGTGCCCAGCTGGGCTTGACCGGCGTGGAGTTTGCAAAGGAGCGCGCCGAGGAAGCCGCCCGCAAGGCGTGGCGTGAGCAGTTCGATCTGGCCTCGGCCCGTGCAGTGGCTGCGCTGCCCATGCTGGCCGAATACTGTCTGCCGCTGGTAAAGGTGGGCGGCAATTTCCTCGCCATGAAAGGCTCTTCCGGTGAGGAAGAACTGGCCGCAGCGCGCGGTGCCATCAAAAAGCTGGGCGGTGAATACCGTGAGACCCGCACCCTGCACCTGCCGGGCGGCGATACCCGCACCCTGATCCTGTGCAAAAAGATTTCGCAAACTCCGACAGCCTACCCCAGAAACGGCGGAAAAATTGCGAAAAGCCCGTTGAAATAACGAAATATCGATAGAATTTTGTAAAACCCTGCCGAACGAAACTTCTGGCAGGGCTTTTATTTGTGTGATACACTGTGCCTGAAGCCTGAGTTTTCCACGCTTTCCCGGGAAAATGTGAAAAACAAAACCCATCCACCACGCGAAAGGAGCCGTGTACCCATGTTTGAACGCAAAAAGCAGGCGGGCAAAATTTATTTCCTGCCCATCGATCAGATCAGGCCGTCGCCGTTTCAAGCACGGCGGGAGTTCAGCGAGCAGGAGCTGGCTGCGCTGGCCCAGAGCATCCGAGAAAATGGTCTGCTGCAGCCCATCTCGGTGCGAAAAGTGTCGGATGGCGGCTACGAGCTGGTAGCCGGGGAACGGCGGCTCCGTGCCTGCCGCCTTGCTAAAATGAACACCATCCCTGCTATCCTCTGTGATTACGACGATGAGCGCGCCGCCGCGCTGGGCCTGCTGGAAAACATCCAGCGCGCCGACCTGAACCCATTTGAGCAGGCGCAGGGCTTAAAGGATGTGATGGTGCTGTGGGACTGCACGCAGGCCGAAGCCGCCAAGCGACTGGGCATGGCGCAGCCCACCCTTGCCAACAAGCTGCGGCTTTTGCAGCTGAACGCTGACCAGCGGCAGTTCGTGCTGGACAACAGCCTCACCGAGCGACATGCCCGGGCGGTGCTGCGTCTGCCGGAGAACCGCCGCAGCGAAGCCTTGATCAACATTGCCAAACGTCGTATGAATGCCCGGCAGACCGACCTCTACATTGAACAGCTGCTGAACACCCCTGCAAAAGGCAGGCACCGCATCTCGATGGTCAAGGATGTGCGTATTTTTGTGAACACCATCGACCATGCCATCCGTCTGATGACCGATAATGGTGTGCCCGCCACTGCCCACCGGGAGGAGAAGGATGGGTATATCGAGTATACGGTGCGCATCCCAACCACCGCCGCCGAACGGTAAAATTGTTCCATGTGGAACAGGGGACGAACTCCCTCAGTCAAAACCTGACGGTTTTTCCAGCTCCCTCGGAGAGGGAGCCTCTGGCGTGCCGGAAACTTTGCAATTTATCCGGCAGCTTTCCCGCCATGTCAAGGACCCCATCTCCGAGGACGACTTCCCCCGCTCCGGGGGAAGATGTCACCGAAGGTGATAAAAGGGGGAGTCTGGCATCGAGCAAAGCGAGATGACTGGGGAGTTTCTCACGGCGTGAACCCTCTCCGTCATCGCTGCGCGATGCCGGAGAGGGTTGCCGTCCCTTCCGATACGGCTGGCTTTGCGATTTACCCGCAAACTTTCCCGCGATGCCAAGGGCCCCATCCCAGAGGGGGCTGTCTGCGCAGCAGACGGGGGAGTTTTCTCCCCAAAGTGTCCGCTTTTCCGTTTTCCCACCTCTAAAAGTTAAAAATCCAGCGGAAAAACGCTTCAGATGGTTCAAAAACCGATTTGGATGTGCTATACTAGGTGTTAAGGTGCCTGTATGGACGGGAAACCGGCGGGCATGACTGCGAATGTTCCACATGGAACAATTGAATTTTCCCGGAAGGAAGAATTGTGCGTGGCAAAAATTGTAGCAATTGCGAACCAGAAGGGCGGCGTTGGCAAAACCACCACCGCCGTCAACCTGTCGTCCTGCGTTGCGGCGCTGGGCAAGCGGGTGCTCATCGTAGACCTTGATCCGCAGGGCAATACCACCACCGGCTACGGCATCCCGAAGCGCAGCGTGGAAAAGGGAACCTACGAGATCCTGATCGGTGAGGCGCGGGCATCCGAGGCCATCCGTAAGACCGAGTACCGCACCGATGTCATCGGCTCCAACACCCGTCTGGCCGGTGCCAGTCTGGAAATGATCGACCTGCCCGCTCGTGAGAGCCGCCTGCGCAAGGCGCTGGCCGAGGTGCAGAAGGACTATGACTTCATCTTTATCGATTGTCCGCCCAGTCTGGACCTGCTCACCCTGAACGGCCTGAGTGCCTGCGACAGCGTTCTCATTCCGGTGCAGTGCGAGTATTACGCGCTGGAGGGTCTTTCGGAGCTGATCAGCACCTTAAAGACCATTCGCAAAAAGTACAATCCGTATCTGGATATCGAGGGCGTGGTGTTCACCATGTTCTCGCTGCGGTATAACCTGACCGTGCAGGTGGTGGAGCAGGTGCAGAAGTATTTCGGCTCCAAGGTGTACAAGACCACCATCCCGCGCTCCATCCGCATTTCGGAGGCACCCAGCTACGGCCAGCCCATCAATTTCTATGAACCCAAGGGCAAGGGCAGCGAAGCGTACATGGATCTGGCAATCGAATTTGTCAAGAACAACCGCCCGCACGAGCCCAAGAAGACCCGCAGCAAAAGTGCACCCGTCGCAGAGCAGACGAAAAATGCTCTGGAAGATTAAACCTCAGGGGGAACATGAATGGCAAGAGGAAAAGGAGGACTTGGCCGCGGGCTGGACAGTCTGTTTGAAGATGCCGCCCCGGTTTTTGAGTCCGGTGCAAAGGTAGACACCTTGCCCCTGCGTGAGATCGAACCGGACCCGGAACAGCCGCGCAAGACCTTTGACGAACAGGCGCTGGGTGAGCTGGCGGCCAGCATTGCAGAGCATGGTCTGCTGCAGCCCATCGCGGTGCGTCCACGTCCGCGCGGCGGCTACAGCATCGTGGCGGGTGAGCGCCGCTGGCGTGCCTGCCGCATGGCAGGGCTGAACGATGTGCCGGTGGTCATTAAGGAAGTCAGCGACGAGCAGGCCATGGAGCTGGCTCTGGTGGAAAATCTGCAGCGCGAGGATCTGGACCCGGTGGAAGAAGCAACCGGCATCCGGGAGCTGATGACCCGCTGCGGCCTGACGCAGGAACAGGCGGCACAGAAGCTGGGCAAGAGTCGCAGCGCACTGGCCAACAGCCTGCGCCTGCTGAACCTGCCGGAAAACGTGCTGGAACTGCTGAAAAGCGGCTTTATCAACATCGGCCACGCAAAGGTGATCCTGAGCCTGCCCACGCCGGAGCTGCAGGAGCAGGCGGCGCAGATCATTGCGGACAACCAGTTGAATGTGCGTCAGGCCGAGGCGCTGTGCAAAAAGCTGGCAAAGCCCGCAAAGGAGTCCAGAGAACCCCAGCCGCGGGGCACTCTGCCGGTGGAGGTGGAAGAAAGCCTCAAGCAGGTGCTGGGCAGCGAGGTGAACGTGGCCTACCACGACGGCAAGGGCAGGCTGACCGTGCATTTCTATTCAGACGAGCAGCTGCGGGCCTTTGCCAACCTGCTGGGACAGTACCAGAACGAAGAATAAAGCGATCCAAGGCGGGCGACCGTCTTTGAACGGCACAGGGGAGGGGATCTTCTGTGCGAACTGAAATAGAGCAAGGAGAGTCAATCATGCTTGATATCAAATTTGTCCGTGAAAACCCGGACGCTGTCAAGGAAAACATCAAGAAGAAGTTTCAGGATGCAAAGCTCCCGCTGGTGGACGAGGTCATCGAGAAGGATGCCAAGTACCGCGCATGCCTGAAGGAAGTGGAAGCCCTCAAGGCTGCCCGCAACAAGCTGAGCAAGGCCAACGGCCCCCTGTTCGGCCAGCTGAAGAAGTGCACCGATGAGGCGCAGAAGGCTGAGCTGCAGGCTCAGATCGATGCCAACAATGCCGCCGTCAAGGCCGATGCCGACAAGATGGCTGAGCTGGAAAAGGAAGAAGAGACCCTGTCCGCACGCATTCAGGAGATCATGTACACCATTCCGCAGATGATCGATCCCAGCGTGCCCATCGGCCCGGATGATACCTACAACGTGGAAGCACAGCGCTTTGGTGAGCCTGTGGTGCCCGATTTCCCCATTCCGTACCACACCGAGATCATGGAGAGCTTCGACGGCATCGATATGGATGCTGCAGGCCGCGTGGCCGGCAACGGTTTCTACTATCTGCTGGGCAACATCGCCCGCCTGCACGAGGCTGTGCTGGCCTATGCCCGCGACTTTATGATCAACAAGGGCTTCACCTATGTGATCCCTCCCTTCATGATGCACGGCAACGTGGTGCAGGGTGTCATGTCCTTCCCGGAAATGGATGCCATGATGTATAAGATCGAGGGTGAGGACCTGTACCTGATCGGTACCAGCGAGCACACCATGATCGGCCGCTTCATCGACCAGACTCTGGACGAGGCCACTCTGCCCCTGACCCTGACCTCCTACAGTCCCTGCTTCCGCAAGGAAAAGGGCGCTCACGGCATCGAGGAGCGCGGCATTTACCGCATCCATCAGTTCGAGAAGCAGGAAATGATCGTGGTCTGCCGCCCCGACGAGAGCGCTGACTGGTACGAGAAGCTGTGGAAGAACTCTGTGGAGCTGTTCCGCAGCATGGAGATCCCGGTGCGTCAGCTGAACTGCTGCTCCGGCGACCTGGCCGACCTGAAGGTGAAGAGCTGCGATATCGAAGCATGGAGCCCCCGCCAGCAGAAGTACTTCGAGGTCTGCTCCTGCTCCAATCTGGGCGATGCACAGGCACGCCGCCTGCATATCCGCGTGAAGGGCAAGGACGGCAAGACCTATCTGGCCCACACCCTGAACAACACCTGCGTGGCACCTCCGCGTATGCTGATCGCCTTCCTGGAGAACCATCTGCAGGCCGACGGCACCGTGACTATTCCCGAAGTGCTGCAGCCGTATATGGGCGGCCTGAAGGTCATGGTTCCCACCCACAAGAAGAACTAAAACTGCACCGGGTTTTCCACATCCGGACAGAAAAAGGTTGAAAAAGCACCGCTTTCCGTGAGGGAAGCGGTGCTTTTTTGCGTGGGAAGCGGGCTTGCCCTCTCAGCCTCGCTTTGCTCGGCAGCTCTCCCAAAGGGAGAGCCCTTGGCAGTCCACGCGAACTTCATCTTCTTGCCAAGGCCTCTCCCTTTGGGAGAGGTGTCACCGCAGGTGACGGAGAGGGTGAGGATGCTGACCGACGTGCGGCTGTTTCCGCAGGAAAGCAGCGCGGAAAATGCCGGCTGCCTTTACGAGCCACGCCATGAAAAGGCAAAGCGGAGGCTATTCCAAATCGTTCTTTTTTGCCGCAAAACCCCTGCAAAAATGGCGGGAAATGCAATATTTCAACGAAGATGCGTGGATAAAATCGAGATATTGAAAAAACGAAAAATTTTTTGAAAATATGTGTTGACAAAAGGCCTATCTATGGATATAATAATAGAGCACTGTTCAAGTGCACAAACAATATGTGGCGGTATAGCTCAGTTGGCTAGAGCATTCGGTTCATACCCGAAGTGTCACCGGTTCAAATCCAGTTACCGCTACCACTTTTACAGAGTTTCGCTAAGGTTAGGGGGACGGTCGTCTGCAGTAGTGGACGATGGAAGTCGGAGGTTTTAGCGAAGCTCTGTATTTCTAAGCACTCCATAAGGCTCACGCTGGCGGTGTCAAAAAAGGTGCCGATAGGCCGCGCACCGGCGGCGAGCTTCTGTTTGAGTGTGTTTTCCATGCGGACTCCTCCTTGTCTTGTCTCAATGGCCCGATTATACGTGCATTTTGGCGGGATGGCAAGTGGCGCTGAAAAAGAGGGATGCAACTTTGCATCCCTCTTTTTGCGCTGGAATCACATATAACGAGCCAATGTTTTGTGCAGCAGGTCACTGTATTGTTCCAGATCATATACACTTGTCAAGTTGAATTTTTGGCCCTTTTTCTCCTCGTCCGGCACAATCAGTGTTTTCACTGTGTCGGTGAGTCTTAGGCGGCAAATCCATTTGCGGGTATTCTTCTTGTAAAGAATATTGATATAGGACTCTGTGTCCTTGTATGTAATGTCTTGCAGGTCAACGACGTCTTTCAGCAGACTTTTGATGATGAAATAGGCTTCCAGTTCCTCTTCCGTCGTCACGATTTTCGATTCGCTGCTGTCAGGAGTATCCGCATCTTTTTCTGTACTTGCCGCTTCCACTGTGGACTTTTCAGAGACGGAAACGCTGCCGCCAGAGCCGCCGAGAGCGCTTTTGATTTTATCGTTCATTGTCTCACTGATGTAATCATTGAGCGCTTTTTTCAGGAGAGGGCGGAATTTTTCAATAACAGCCTGCGTTTTCTGGCCGGTGTAGCAGCCTTGCAGGAAAAGCCGAGTAAGTTCATCGGACGGATTTTCTACCTGCTCTGCAAATTGGTCCTTAAACTCATGTACGTACTTCAGCTCTGATGCAGTGCTGAAAATGGAATCAATATCGAATTCTGATTTGCAGAATTTTTTAAGCTCACGCACCTGATTGTCACGAATATCGAGAATGTTGATGCTCAGAAACGGATCACTATCCATCTTGTTGGGATTATCCAAATCGGTAAAGAAGCGATAGATGAGACCGTTTGTTAGAATTGCGAATTTTGCATCCGTTGTGCCGAAATAGCGGAAAAGCTGAGAGTCATGACGCTCCAGATTTTCAGATATGGATTTACATTCAATTAGGATGACAGGTGTGTCGTCCTTCATGATGGCATAATCGACTTTTTCACCCTTTTTAATGCCTACATCTGCAGTGTACTCTGGAACGAATTCCTGCGGATTAAAAACATCATAGCCAAGCATAGAGAAAAACGGCATTATAATAGCGGTTTTTGTGGCTTCCTCTGTCTGGATACGCATTTTACGGGTGGGGCTGTTGCTTTGCGCAGGGGCTTGTCCGCAATGCTTTTTTGCCGTCGAAGTCCGCTTGTTTTTCCGCCTTTACCGGGCGTTTTGGGGCTTCTGCGCACAGCGGCAAAAAGTGCGGGTGCCCTCCGATACAATAATAACACCATGCACACAGCATGGTTGAGGGAGGGATCACCATGCAAAACACACCAGCCACATCATCCACC
>OGWQ01001844.1_pt1 | contig 11000 bp, 7 predicted proteins | sample 1576091 | NCBI WGS metagenome assembly OGWQ01 (sample SAMEA3541584, study PRJEB24748) | human gut metagenome | biome: human gut; feature: human-associated habitat; material: faeces | place: China | collected 2012
AGTGTAAAAACCAAGAAACTATGGTACACTTTAAAATCAATCATTGCTATTTTGAACATGAAGTCCCAGTGTAGCAATAACATAACAAAAAAGAGCTAACTGATTTTGATTAAGTCAGTTAGCTTTTTTTTAAAACTAAAACCTTGAAGATCGTGTGTGCGATGTTGGTTGTTAGCCTGACAATAATTATACGCCTATATTGTTATTAGTTATTAAGGGTAAGCACACAATGTTGCCGTTTCTCATGCCGCCAAAAAGCTGGTTTGGCTGATATTCGCCATGCAAAAATCTGGAACGTCTCATCTCCTTAGCTATCTAACTTCTTTCCGATAGTCGGTAGAGGCCTGCTCGGGCCTCTACTTTGCTGTATTTTGGTATCATTTGTTTTTCACCACCACTCTTTTTTAGAGGTTGATTTTTAAGAGTTAATCTTTCTTTCTATCTATTGTGACTGTTGTAATTCTAAACTTTTAAGAGTAAGATGTAGTACATTCCTACTTAGCAGCAAAAGAAAAGTTTCAAAATATTGGAATATATAAAGAAACATGATATAATAAACTTAAAATTTAGCTCAATTCTTTGGGATGAAACATGAGAGGAATACTTTATGAGTAAATATAAGTACAATATTAAAAAGAGTAATTTATAAAGATTCAAAATAGGTTTACAGGAACATTGAAGCGAACATATATGTTATTTAATTAATGAATTTGAAATGAGTTGAAGAGGCATATGGAGAAATTTTCTGATAAGATTGGATTATATGATATATGGACAGTAATATTCCCTGGCGTAGTATGCTTAATTGGTGTAAGGTCTATTTATAATTTTATGGTATCTTTAAGTGAGAGTCTTTCTATAACTCCGGGGATAGCGGGAAAAGTTGGACTCATTTTGCGAATAAATATTACCATTCCAAGGGATATCTACGAACTCTTTGCTTTATTTGCATTTTCATATATTTGTGGATTGGTTTTGCAAGAATTGAGTAGTATTCTAAAACATAATATTATTTATAAAACAGGAGATCCACGTGCCCTTTTGTTGGATAAGACCGCTGGAATATTAAATGAGCACGAACTAGACAGACTATTACCTGTTTTCAAAAGATTAAATAACGGAAAAGATTTTTTAAATCTTTCTTCGGAAGAGTTAAAAGAAGAAAGTACGTACTTATTTCATCGAATAAACAAGCATTTGCAAGACCAAAAGAAATCTAACGAGTATGTGAAGCTAAATGTCATTTATAATGTATGTTATACTCTATGTGTTGTTCTTATGCTATTTGGATTTATTATATCTTCTTTTGCGATTAATTATTTTTTTTGTGAACAATATCCATCTGCTCTTTATTCTCTCATGCTTCTATGCATTATAGGTGTCTTGTTCTGGATTTTATTTTCAAAAGGAAAAAGATTTTATAGATACTGGGTTCGAAATATAGTGTTCACCTACGAGGAATTATGTGGAAATAATTGTACGAACTCAAACTAGTATATTTTTTGAACAACAGCTAACAGCATATACATAATTGTAGTTGCTCGAGGTTAGGGAGATGCTATAATGAGAGATAAGAAAAAAGTTGATTTGTTACTAATCAATCCTCCTTTTCATAGAAGAAATGGGAGTGGTACGATTTTTCCACTTGGCCTGGGGTATATCATTTCGGCAGTTAGGAGAGAAGGCTATACCTGTGATGTAATTAATGGCTATTCTATGATCCAATCCTACACCGAAAGCAATTTAAATAATTTTACAGAAAATTTGATAGAAAAGTTAAAAACCTATGAGCCTGTCCTTGTTGGTATAGGTCCTTGTATTACCACGCAGCTGAAGGTATTGCAGATTATTGCAGAGCATTGCTTGGACATATATGGCTCTGAACATGTATATGCTGGTGGCCCATTAGCTTCGATAGAAGGACAAGAATGGGTTTTCTTTGACCTTTTGAACATTCAGTATATAGTCAAAGGGGATGGTGAAGAAGCCGCCTGCGAAATGATTCGTTGCCTAAAGGCCGGTGGAGATTTAAAAAAATGCGATTATGTAAGTAGAAAAGGACATTACTATTATAATAAAATTGCTAAGATTGATAATCTTGCCTTTCCAGAACGACCTTATCTTATGGAAGATGTCATTTCTCTAAGACGGAAACCAGAGAAATTGGGATTGTCAGCAAGCATGATTACCTCCAGAGGTTGTAAATACCATTGCAACTATTGTGTATCAGGCAACGTAAAACGAGGGAACTTTAGAAAGCGAAGCAACAAAAATATTGTTGATGAGATGCAGTTCTTAGTTAATCAATATCAGGTCAATGATATTATTTTCTATGATGACTGTTTTTTTAGCAGCCCCAAAAGTATTCATCAGGAGGTAGAAGATTTTTGTAATTTATTAATGGATAGAAAACTTTCCTTAACTTGGCAGATTGAGATTCGTTGTGATGCTTTTTTACAACTAAATATAAAGGACCTAGAATTACTAAAAAAGTCCGGTTGTCGTCAAATGAATTTAGGAATTGAAAAGACTTATGTGGCTGGGCTAAAAGCTATCGGGAAAAATATCCCATTGGATGGATTAGCGGAACAAATCTTAAAAATAAAGTCTCTAACGGGCATTCGAGTTGCTGGTACTTTTATTTTAGGTGGTAAAGATGAAACGGAGACAGATGTCAGAGGTATTGTCGAAAACTCCCAAAAGTTAAATCTTGATTTTGCACATTACAATCCATTATTTGTTTATCCGGGAACACCTCTATATGAGGAATATTTTACAAATGAACGTGAATGGGTTAGTTATCTATTAAAAGATAATTGGCTGTGGGGAGAGATTGTCTACGAGAATGAAAATTTGAATAGAGAAAAACTTATACGTATAATTGAGGAAGCTTATGAGCAATTTTATCGAGACTCTCCCTACCGAGATGCTGAAATGATAAAGGATAGGTTTCACTTACAATAAAGCATGTAATTGTTGCTACTTTCGATTGGCACTTCCTAATTCAATTCTCAACACACATTTTTCCAATAGTGACTGTGATATAAAAGAAAAATTAAATTATATAAATATATCTGTATTGCTGTCAGGGAAAGTAAGATTTCTAAACGGAGGTTTGAATGAAAATATATGACAGACTATATGGAGAAATGAAATTTCCTCCAATCATACAGGAACTGCTAAACTGCCCAGGACTTTTGCGTCTGCGGGATGTGAGAATGGCAAATAATCAATTTGTTGCATTTCCTTCGTTTGCTTCTGCCTCACGTTATGAGCATTCACTGGGGGTCTGCTATTTAGCTACTATCTGCGCCGACAGTTTGAAACTAGAGGAAAAAGATGCCACTGAACTCATGATTGCATGCCTGTACCATGATGTTGGAACCCCTCCATTCGCGCACGCAATGGAAGAAGTGTTACAGGCACGTTTTGGTTTTGATCATGAGCAAAATCTGAAAGAACTTATTATGGGCACTAACGGCTTTTTTGATGGATCATTAGCCCAGGTATACCAGGGACAGAGACTGAAACTTATAAGTATCTGTCAAGGAGCAAAGGCAAGAAGACTTGGCCTGGATTTACATCGCATAGCAAGAATAGCAGCTGGTGATTCAGACGAATTTCTTGCTCCGCTTGTTAATAGCACTGGGATTGATTTGGATAATATTGATAATATTTTTAGAGCCACCTCTGCAATGGGTCTTATTCATAAAAATTATGGGGACCTGGCAAAAAGTCTTGCAAATTCTTTTTGCATTAGTAGTGGGAAAATCTGCATAAATGCATTCTACAACCACCATGTCAAGGAGTGGCAGCGGATTCGAGATTTACAATATAGTGCTATTTTTGAAAGTGTCGACGACTTCGCTTATCAAACGATGATCAAGAAAGCGATTAGCTATCTACTAGAGGAAGATGAGAGTTCAACTCAGTTGAATATCAATTCGTGGAGATTGACTGATTCTGAGATTACACATAATTATCTTCTAAAGCACAGGAAAAGTCGTGAAATTATGCAACGAGTTTTATTGTGTAGACCGTTTTCATGCCTTGGAATCTTCTATGTTAAGGGGAATGGGGTGTCTGCCTTCATAAACACCCATATCCAAGAAATTGAGGAAGAAGTAAGGGAGTTTTTAATGTCTCTAATTGGAAAAACAAAAGAAGAGGATTCTGATTTCTTTTATAGCCATCCGGTCTATGCAAACTTTTATCCTGATAAAAGAAAACGTTCGGTTAAGAATCAGTTGTGTATGTGGAATCAGGAAGAAGAGATTAGAGAAGAAAAAAGTGCCCAAGGGGCACTCTTGGGGCTATTTACCTCCTACGGAAATAGTTATTATATCGAAGATACCACGAGTGGAAAAAAACGAAGGAAAACTATGTCTATCCGAAAGGATGACCTGTTATCATTATTAAAAAAAAGCGTACTAAAAAACTTTGAGATTTCACTGTACGGGAGTAACGAAAATGGAGAACCTGATACAGACTTTGAATCAAGTCAACTGGGACTTTTCTGACTACAATAGCCTGAGATTTCCATTGGATATAAACTCTATCTCTTGGTATCCGGCAACTTTTCCTCCACCAATCCCCAAATTTCTTATTGCCTTATTAACGAAGCCGGGGGATATTGTATTTGATCCTTTTGGAGGAAGCGGGACAACTATTATCGAGGCGATTAAGCAAGATCGCCACTTTCTATACAATGATTTAAATCCTTTTGCTGCGAATACTGTAAGAAATATAGTTGGAATTCTTTTAGAAAGTAGTCTCAACCCACAATTACTTCGATCAGTAAGAAAGCGTGACGGCGAACTGTTCTCCGGCCTAATAGACCGCATTTATGATAAAGATGCCTATGAAGGGAAGAATGCAGACGCTATTAAGATGCAGTATCCCAAGGAGATAATAGATAAAATAATTTCTTTTGGTTTGAGTGAGGAATTGATCTTCTGGTACCATGTCGATACTTTAAATGAGCTGTTAAAGTTGTACGAACTCATTGATGAAGAGCCGGAAGAAGGGGTTCGTAACGCCAGAAAATGTGCCTTCACTGCAATTTTAAAGGAAGTTTGCTCTCAAAGAGGACACTTTACGTATGTAACAGACAACTGTAGACCGCCACTACTGCGATATTATAATGCCATATCTATTTATCTAACTATGTTGGACAGGCTTATTGTTTCTATTGATGACTTTTTGAGACAATTTGCTGTAGTTAACGCACATGAGAACTTGCCAGAACTCATACGCCAATCTCTAATTCATTGTGGAGATTCACGGGAGCTAAATTGGATACAGGATCAAAGCGTTGATTTTATTTTGACATCTCCCCCTTATCTCTGCGCACAGGATTATATTAAGACAATGCGACTGATTAATCTCTTTTTTCCAAATGAGGGGTTTGATTTACTTCCAAGTCAGGAGATTGGAGCAAGGGCGAATAGGAAAAAAAGAGGGCAAGAGGTTGTAAATAAATTTTATGATGACATGAAGATTTTTGTCCACGAGGCGGAGCGAGTGCTGAAAAATGACAAATTCTTCTGCTTTATAATGGGACAAGGTAAGGCAAAAGCTATAGAAGGCTACGACACAGTTAGCGATATCTGCACTATGGTTGTTCGTGATTTTCACTTTCAAAAAATATTTGAGACTTCACGAGCTATCAGCTATAAATGGAACAGGCTAGGTGGTGTCAACAGCGAAAAAATAGTTGTTTTCCAAAAAAGAGCCTAGGGGGAATGAGGTGTGGCCTTACACTGGGTAATTGGTGTGTTATCAACAGATTATGACCTACATGAATATCGTGATGCACTTATCACACAGTTGGAAGATTCAGGTGTTTGTGTCTCTGCTTTTGAGTTACCTGAGTTTCCGGTGGAACCTGATCAGCATTCCCATGAGAGTTGTATTACTGCTTTGAAACGCACAAATGTAGTGATTTTAATCGTTGATCAACGCTACGGCGGAATTTATTATGATACTTCAAAAGTATCAATTACTATGCAGGAATATCTCACTGCGATAGAAAAAGGTATTCCGTGTCTTGTTTTTGTTAATAGAAAAACGTGGGAAGAAAGACATACATATAAGCATGATCTGAAAGCTAGTGGACAAGACCCTCAACAATTTGATGCTAGTTATTCATGTAAATACGTGGAGTCTGTCGATGTCTTACACTTCGTTGATGAAATTTGTTCCGCTTATAATAATCATAAGTGTAGCAATTGGATTTCCGTTTTTGATGGAATTCCTGATTTGTTGGAAAATGTTGAAGGAAAACTAAAGGGGCTATCCCGATTCTGGGTAAAGAATCTCGTCAATGCACAAAGAGAAAAGCTCCTTGATCGTAAAACATCTACTTGCTTTTCTATGTCTTTAGGAGACGTATTTCGGAATGGATATTATATGGAACCCGAGTATGAGCAAGAGTCAGGCGAATTACCATCTTCCGAATGCGATTTAGCAGATTCAATTGTTTCGGGATTGTTGGACATGAAATCAATATTGATTTATGGTGAAGCAGGGTATGGTAAGACAACCATTCTCGCTAAAAGCTTTCTAAGGCATGCCGAAAAGTTCAATGTAGCAGATGACTATAATATTCCTTTTTATATCTGGTTGAAGGGTAAAAGTGCTAACTATCATTTTGATTTTTACAATTATATTCAGGAAAGCTTTGTGGATAATCTTAATCTAGAGCCTTACCCTTTTTTAGATCTTTCAAATATCAGACCATATTTTTACTTGGACGGTTTCGATGAACTTGCAGAGGATATATCCACCACTATTGTGAATCAAATTAGTAATTCTAGTATATTTTCTTTTCCCCTTATCTTGACTAGCCGAGTTCAGTATGCCTTGAGATATCTTGCAAATTTTGATTTTGTAAATCATTTTTCTGTTCGAATCCGAATCAATAAATGGGATATCAAAAAAGCAAAAAAATATATTGATAATTTTTGCCAGAAAAAAGGGAAAGATAACGCTCTTTCCGATCGTATTTACGGATTATTAGCAGACAATAGTGAATTATGCGATTTATTGGACAGTCCCTTGTTAATTACCATGTTGCTTTGGGTTATAGAAGCTAATCGCATGACTATTCCTGAAACAATCTCTACGAGAGTTCAGTTGTTCCAAGCATTTCTATGCGAGATGGCAAAAAGAGAAATCCATAGGACAGACTCGGAACTTGAGGAAGAAAACCTTGTACTCATATGGTCCTATTTTGCTTGGTTGGTATACAAAGAAAAATTGTTTGGACGGCAGGCAAATATCAATGATATTTTCCGGAAGTTACAAAATGAAATACTGCCTGAATATCAGGTATCGTATTGTGCAAATCTATTCGATGTGCTCTTTGATCTTGAAAAGAGCAAAGTGTATGGTACTTTTCATGAGCAGTTTTTAGAGTTCCTTGTGGCCAATGCGTTCTACCATGCGAGTTGCAAAAAAAGATCGCCGTATCCAGAATTCTTGCGCTATGTCGTACGCCCTGAGATTAATCGATATTTTAGAGCTCTTTGTCAAGAAGATTTGGAGGAAGCAAGAGAACTTGTTGCGACTAATATTTTCAATCAATATTTGGAAAATGTTGGTTCCGATGATGACAAAGCTGTAGCAACCCGTGTCCATGCTATTTATCATGTATCTCGAATACCATGTACTCAACAGGAAGAAAGATTGCAAAGAGCATTTAAGATAGAAAATCATGTTTCCGTTCGACTTTCTCTCTTCTTTGGTGCTATTAAAAAGGGTCAACTGGACAAAGAAGATGAATTTTACCATTTGCTTCTTAGCGACAGTCAATATAATGCTGCTAACAGAGGATATCATCTGGCCTATTATGATAAGCCAAACTATGGTAGTATGCCATTTGAAGATGATGGAGGCAACTGGCCTAATACGCTGAACGCATTTTTGAGGCATTTTAATAGTGAGAAAAAGGAACAGTATTATTTGCGTAGAATTGATCTTCTGACTCTATATCAATTCATGGAATCCCGCAGGGCAATTAAGCCTATGACCAAGGATATCCTGCTTAAGTTAGAATATATGGTTTTACATCCTCGATTCAATCAACCAGATTTTCAACCAAAGATTGAGGCTATGTTTCATAAAGTTAAGGAAAAATTTGAGGAGTTGAGCTCTGATTGTAATTGTTAAGTAGTATTTATCAGTCAATAAACTTCAATTAGTACTTCAATATTTTTGTACACGGGATAAAAGAATGTTTGCGATAATTGAGGGCTTGTATGTAACATCTATTTCTGCTACCATAATAACATAGACAACTAGGGATCGCTGTTATTCAGCGGTCCCTAGTTGTTTTTAGTTGTTATGTGCGCCTAACTCCCAAATATTTTTATCATTCCCGCATTTATCGTCGCATAGACTGTGAGGGAGGCGATTTGTATGAAGGTACATACCAGTCCAGCGCGGATAAAAGAGTACACGAAACCAACGCTATCAATAATTGAAGATTCCAGAGCAAAAACAGAAGAATAGAAAAGATGGTCAGCAGAACTAAGTAGGTTAGTGTGCAGGTTTGTGGAGCCACTTATTTGTACCTGAAAAGGTTGCAATATAATGCTTTAAGCTCCGGAAGCGGTTTACGCTTCCTTCTAACATGCGTAAAGTATCTCACACTTCCAATTTCTCTATGAAAGGCAATCAGCTGTCTGCAATCTTTTGTCTCTATGTGTGCTGACAATGAAACGATTGGCATGGTGATTTATATGAAGAAAACTGCTTTTGTTTTATCGGAACAGAGGCAAACAGAAGAGTCTAAGATTAGAACTGTACTCTATCAAGCAATTATTACCTGGCTCACAAAAGAACTATATAAATAACGCCTATGCTAAAACGGCATAGGCGTTTTAAATATTCTCTTGCCGGGTGACTGCTCTTATGCTACTCTTAAGAAGAGCAGTTACGCCTATTGGGGAGGTGTAACCTATTCTTTGCGCAATCTATACGCGGCTGAGCAAGGAGGATGAGGATAAGTACAGAACGGAATCTGAGAGCATTCAAAACCAAAAATCCATGTTGGTCAATTATGCAGTAGAACGAGGTTGGGACATCTATCATATCTACTGTGATGAGGACTTCTCTGGAGCTGATAGCCTGAGACCGGATTTCAATAAGATGCTTGAGGCAGCGAAAGAAAAGAAGTTCCAAATTTTACTTTGCAAGAGCCAATCCAGATTTACAAGAGACATGGAGTTGGTGGAAAAGTATATCCATGGTCTATTTCCAGTATGGGGTATTCGTTTCATTGCAGTGGTAGATAACGCCGATACAGAAGTGAAAGGCAATAAAAAGGCTAGACAGATCAATGGATTGGTCAACGAATGGTACTTAGAGGACTTATCTGAGAATATTCGCATGGTCTTTGACATGAAGCGCAGTCAGGGAAAATACATTGGGGGATTTCCAATCTATGGATATCAAAAGGATCCGATGGACCATAATCATCTAATTATTGAACCTGAGGCAGCACAAATTGTTCGACAGATTTTTCAATGGTCTATAGAGGGCCATGGAAAGCAGGAAATTGCCAAGAGATTGAATGATCTTGGGATTCCAAACCCTACCCGATATAAGCTAGAACACGGTTGGGCAAGCGGCCACCCAGTTTCAAACAATCATGGACTATGGAATAAGACAACGGTCTGGCGCATCCTTCATAATGAGATGTATACAGGGGTAATGGTCCAGGGGCGGAGGAAAAAAGTCAGTTATAAGTCCAAAGCATTTATTGACGTTCCCCAGGAACAGTGGTTTCGCGTGGAAGGGACACATGAGGCAATCATAAGCCAAGAACAATTCCAAGCGGTTCAGCGTGTTCTGCGGCTGCATTCTAAAACTGACGGTACCGGTACTTCGCACCTGCTATCTGGCCTAGTGAAATGTATGGACTGCGGTAGCACTATGAGTAAGACTACTAACTGTCAAAAAGGAAGACCCAGAGTGTCCTATCTGCGATGTAAGCTATACGCCGACAGCGGGAAGCAGAAACTATGTACCCGACACTCGATTCGCCTGGATAAGCTGATAGAAGTAGTATCGGAACGTATCCGGTATTATGTCCGAAATTACTATAGCTTAGAAGAAACCGATATTCCTAAGCCTGACAATACCCGAAATGAGATGCTGAAACAGGAAGAAAAGTCGCTGATATCCCAAGTGGAGAAGCGGAATCAAGCGATTAAAAGTATGTATCTGGATAAAATTTCTGGTATTCTGAGTGAAGAACAGTTTGTGGAGTTAAATCAAGCTTTTTTAAGTGAAAAAAGTCAGTTAGAACGGCGATTAGCTCAGATTAGGAAAGAACTGGAAGAGCGAGTAAAGCCGATAGATCAGATTTCCATCTTGGAGCGGGCCGAGGAACTCTTAAGATTAGACACAATTCCCCGAGAACTGGTGGTTGCACTCATTGAAAAGATTGAAGTTGGGGAACGGGATCCGGAAAGCGGCAAGCAAGAGGTTCGAATTACCTGGAAGTTTTAGGATTACGAAACCGGTTTTAGGGTATTGTAAATCCACGTTGTGTACTTTTGTTACTCACTCATGGGGAGCGGTGCCGTCGACGATCGCTACCCCCAGCCGGGGCAGGAGAATGGCGTCCAGGGAGTCGGGATCGCCGGAGCAGAGAATGTACTCCACGGCTTCTCCCGCCTCCTCGGCCCGGCGGGCCACCTGGCGCATGAGGGTGGACTTGCCGCAGCCAGGGCCGCCTTTCAGGATGTAGAACCGATTGGCCCGCTCAGGGGGCAGCAGGTGGTCATAGAGGGAGTAGAAGCCGGAGGGGGAGTTGGCCCCCAGAAAATACTGGATGTGTTTTTCATCCGCCATAGAATCATCGCCGTCCTTTCCAAATCTGCCTCAGACTATGCTGGTTTGGCGGCATCGGTGAAAAAGAGGCAAGAAAAATCCCGTTCCGAATCTCGCCATCATTGACCCAAACCGTATCGAAACCGGTGCTGGGCGGA
>OGWQ01001863.1_pt1 | contig 10935 bp, 6 predicted proteins | sample 1576091 | NCBI WGS metagenome assembly OGWQ01 (sample SAMEA3541584, study PRJEB24748) | human gut metagenome | biome: human gut; feature: human-associated habitat; material: faeces | place: China | collected 2012
TAAACTTAAACAACTGGTCAGGAGCCGACAGATTGGTGTTACTTTTAATAGAAAGTCCTATTGTATTAAAACCTCCCCATGCATAAAATCCAGTAGACAAGATATTTTCATTGACATTAAATCCCATTTTCAACCGGTTAGGCAAACCATTCAGGAAGTCTTTTCTACTCACTTCCTCGTGCATGAAGGTCATCAAGTCACCATTAGACTTTACAAACAGAAAGTCACCTACACCTGCAGTTCCTTGAGCTCCTACTGACAAATTACCCAATCCGGGCATGCTTACGTATCCTCTTTCTCCCATAAATGCAGGGTTCAGTTCATGACGATAGGTAGCACCTCCCAAAAAGTAGGCAGAACGATTAATCTGAGGTTGTGCTACTGCTTCCCCCACAAACGCAAAAACAGCCAATCCGGACAGTACCGTACACAATATATTTTTCTTCATTTGTTTCATTTTTTCTCGTTCGTTATTAATTCAAATCTACATTCACACCGCCCGGCACAGACAGTTTGATACTTGTTATCTTCAACCACTGTGTATCTTTCAAAGGTACACCAGTTGTAGTTCCCGTTACAGCCGTTATCTTAAAGCAAATCCGATCAATCTTCGACAAGAACGCCGTATTATCTGAAGTCAGATTCAAAACCAGTTCGCTTGTAGCAGGTTTCTCTCCATCTGTACTTTCTGCTACGTACTGTTTGTCTTCTTCTATTGTCTTCTTCACTGCACTCAGTTCATTGCCATATACATCTTTAATCTGTACATTTTCAGCTTTCAACTGCAATTTCAAAGGAATAGCATTGTCTACCGACAAAATAACCTTCACATTTTTCAGACCTACCTTATCCAAGTCGTTCAGGTCTTTGTTCAAATCCTGTATGGAATCATTGTACACGATATTCAGACCTTGTTCGAAACTTAACGGCACATCCACTTCATAACTTGAAGGCATTTCGTATGCTATGCCCAATTCTGCAGTATAATACTCTTCATTACGAACAACGGGCTTTAAATCTACCATAATGTCATCTGGAATTGTTTCCAGCAGATTATTGATGTCTTCGACTTTTACGTTACTCGTCACTCCCTCAATTGTACATTCACCGGTACGAGAAAGAGCGATCACATTATTGCCCGAAGCCAATTTTACAGGATCTTTATCATTTCCTCTTCCAATCTCTACTTTTTTTCCTTCAATCTGAGTATTATTTTTCATTGGAGTCAATACCGCATCAACTTCCACCGGGGTTTCCAACGGGTTATTTGCAATCAGCAAGATCACCGGATTAGTTATATCCAGACGAGTTTCTTCATCTTTCAAGAAATCAGGCAGATCATTCAATTCTATATTAGTAGTTTCCGCATCAATATTAGGCTGGATGACACCTCTGACAGAACCTACAATCATTTCTCCCAACACAGCTGTCGGAACTAAAGACAAGGTTCCTGAGCCTGAAACTCCAGAAGTAACTACATCGCCCTCCATGGAAATCTCTCCATCAATAGTTAGCGTACCGTTAACAGGCTTCTCACCAGATCCAGGATTTTCACTAAACTTATATCCTTCAACTTTCAATGTGCGGTTATAAGGCGTACCATTTTCAGACAAAACTTGTCCATCTAAAATTAACTCATTACCTTGAATTCCTTCTTCGTCCTTAAACACAATATAATCCGGAAATACAATTTTCAGTTTATTTGCTTTTACTTTCGTAAATGATAAACTTCCAGTATTAGTAAAATCAATCCTCAAACTCAAATCTACCGGAGTTTTCGCATAAAGAACACCCAATTCTTTCAAAGCCTCGTCAATATTGTTTGATTTGGCTTCAAAATCACCAGACGTAGTTACAGGTGCCAAAACTTCTTCATCGGTTACAGATGTAGCATTAACAATCTCTGTTGAGCTCAAATTAGTAGTAGTTTCATCAATCGTCACCTCCTTCACTGTAGTAGGCTCTACATTAATATCATCCTTTTTCGTCAGATGATACACACGAGTAGTAGCATCGGGTTGAAGAATATCCCCTTCTTCCACTTCAATAATCTTACTCAAGTAGGCTGTATCTGAGCTACCGGCAGGAATCGTGAGATGTTCGCCACCTACATTAACTGTCATGTCAATGTCTTTGTCAAGATCATACTTGTTATCCACACATGACACCGTCCACAATGGGAACGACAGCAAAAAGCCCCATAACGGGTACGTTTTTTTTACCTTACACATCATAATTCTATTTTAACTAAAATTCAACTATCACTATCAATAACGCTTCTTAACTTACAATTGTTGTGAGAAATCGGCCACTAATATAGAAAATTTTACTATTTTCTAAAAGAAAAGTCTTAAATCAGTATAAAAAGTCCCCTCTATTTCTCTTTGCAAGAACAAAACAGAAATCCTATCTTTGCAAAAAAGTTACAAAAATATGATTCACGAATACCAACTCCGCATTCTGCCCGAACAGGCAGCCAGCGAACAATCACTCAAACAATACATCGGTCGGGAAAAAGGTTTGGACGTACGTACCATTAATGCCATACGTGTCTTGAAACGAAGCATTGATGCGCGTCAACGTACCATTTATGTCAACCTGACCATTCGTGTATTTGTCAACGAAACACCCTCTGAGGAAGAATTTAAACGTACGGATTATCCCAATGTAGAGGGTCGTCCTGCAGTCATTGTGGTAGGTGCAGGTCCTGGAGGATTGTTTGCAGCCCTCAAGCTCATCGAATTAGGCCTTCGCCCTATTGTAATAGAACGAGGAAAGAATGTACGTGAGCGAAAAGAAGACCTGGCCCGAATCAGTCGGGAGCACAAGGTAGACGCTGAATCAAACTACAGCTTTGGAGAAGGTGGAGCCGGAGCTTATTCCGACGGAAAGCTCTATACCCGCAGTAAAAAGCGAGGCAGCGTAGAAAAAATATTAAATGTATTCTGCCAGCACGGAGCCAGTCCTACCATTTTGTCGGACGCTCATCCGCATATCGGGACGGACAAGCTTCCCAGAGTTATCGAAAACATGCGCAACACCATTCTTGCCTGTGGAGGAGAAGTACACTTCCAGACTCGAATGGAATCCATACTCATAGAAGGTCAAAAGGTAAAAGGCATTGAAACGAATACCGGAAAGACCTTTTTAGGCCCCGTCATTTTAGCTACCGGACATTCTGCCCGAGATGTATATCGCTGGTTGTATGCCCATGGGGTGCAACTGGAAACCAAAGGAATTGCCATCGGCGTGCGACTGGAACACCCGTCCATGCTGATTGACCAGATACAATATCACAATAAAAACGGACGAGGAAAATACCTTCCGGCCGCCGAATACAGTTTCGTACAGCAAGTAGACGGACGAGGAGTGTACAGCTTCTGCATGTGTCCCGGTGGATTTGTCGTACCGGCAGCCAGCGGTCCTCACCAGCTGGTAGTCAACGGTATGAGCCCGAGCAACCGCGGAACCAAATGGAGCAACTCGGGTATGGTGGTAGAAACACGTCCGGAAGACCTTTTGCTTCCGGAAATGCAACTCCAGGCGGAACCTTTCCCCGAATCCAATGAAAGCCTGACGGAAGAACTGATTCTGCGCGACGGGAAGCAGCCTGAAGGTACCATCCATACATTAGCCATGATGCGTTTCCAGGAAAAACTGGAACAAATCTGCTGGCAACAGGGAAATATGCGTCAGACTGCCCCCTCGCAACGTATGGTCGATTTTACACGAAAGAAACTCAGCTATGACCTTCCGGCTACCTCTTATAGCCCAGGATTAGTATCTTCTCCCCTTCATTTCTGGATGCCCTCTTTCCTGAGCGAACGCCTGAGCAAAGGTTTCCAGCTTTTCGGAAAGAGTTCACGTGGCTTTCTCACTAACGAAGCGGTCATGATTGCCGTAGAAACACGTACTTCCTCTCCCGTACGTATCGTACGCGATAAAGATACCCTACAACATCTTACCGTGGAAGGTCTCTTCCCCTGTGGAGAAGGTGCCGGATATGCCGGAGGTATTGTCTCAGCGGGAATTGACGGAGAGCGATGTGCTGAAGCCGTAGCCCATTATTTAAACCATTAATTACCTTATTATATGCACCACCTGCCGGAAATAGCCATCATTGAGCCCAACACGCTGACGGCCCTCGGACTACGTACGATTCTGGAAGAACTTATTCCCGAGGCAGTCATACGTACGTTTTCTTCTTTTGAAAAACTGATAGACGATACACCCGACATGTATGCACATTATTTTGTGTCGGCCAACGTATATTTTGAGCATACATCCTTTTTTCTGGAAAGAAAACCCAAATGTATTGTGCTCTCCGCAGGAGAACCTCCCTTGCTGACAGGAATCCCAAGCCTGAATATTCTTCTTCCGCAGGAGCAACTGGTAAAAACCATCATGCAGACCCGGAAACGAGGACACGAGCTGACACATCATCCCGTAACGCCTCCTGCCACCGATGCAGAACATGAACTGAGTGCCAGAGAGATTGAGGTGCTCAGGCTTGTAACTAAAGGACTGATCAACAAAGAGATAGCAGACAAGCTTCACATCAGTCTAACTACGGTTATTTCTCACCGGAAAAACATCACAGAAAAGTTAGGTATTAAATCCGTATCCGGCCTGGCCATCTATGCGGTCATGCACGGATACGTAGAAGCCGACAGTATATAAAGTTTATTTAAATAACTTCGGCAACCAATTATTCAAATATTTTCGCCAGTTGCGCCATTCATGCCCGCCATCCGTCTCTGCATATTCATATTTATACCCATGACGATCAAGCAACTGACGAAACTCCACATTGTCCTGATATAAAAAATCTGCATTTCCGATAGCTATAAAATACAGTTTCGGAGCTGCCGCAAACTGAGTTGCTAACTTTTCCTCCAGATTCTTATAGATATAAGTGTTCTCTCCTTTCGACTCACGGTTAATTGCCGCAGAAAAGAGTCCTACATAATCAAACTTGTCCGGATAATTGGCAGAGATATACAATGAATGAAATCCTCCCATCGACAATCCGGCAATTGCCCGATGTGCCTTATCGTTTATCGTCCGGTAATGACTTTCCACAAAATTCATAATATCCGGAAATGCTTTCTCATAAGACCCCTCCATGGTTTTCGGATTCATGAAAGAAGGTTTGTACATGCTGTTAGGATATTCCCCCGGTACAGCCTGCTGTGCCCCATTTCCATTCGGCATCACTACAATCATTGGCTCCGCTTTTCCTTGGGCTATCAAATTATCTAAAATCTGTACAGCACGCCCCAGTTCACTCCAGGCATTCTCATCTCCTCCAGCCCCGTGCAACAAATAAAGAACCGGGTAACGTTTTGTCCCTTCCTCATAACCAGCTGGGGTATATACCGTCATCCGACGACGTTCCATCCCCAAAGAAGGACTCGGATACCACACCTTTGCAACCGTTCCATGAGGTACTTCCCGGACAAAATAATTCTCAGACAAAGCTCCATCCACAAGAAAATAGTTCATATAAGTAGCTATATCACGAAGCATATATACATTGGAGGGATCAAGCATACGCACGCCATCCACATAAAAGCAATAAGTATGCAGTTCGGGCGCAGGCAAAGCAACCGTATAGCTCCACACACCATTCTCTCCTTTTTCCATCCGTTGACGTCCTGCCATTTCTACCTCTCCCAATGGAGTCTGCTGCCGGGACTTTTCAAAGAAGTCTGTTTCTACCCATACTTCCCTGGCCTCAGGAGCCAGCAGACGAAAAGTCACAGTTTGATTCTTTACTTCGGGAGAAATAAGATCTCCCGTATTGACAGCCACAGTTTCCTGTGCCCAAGCGGAGAGTGAAAAAATACATACCGCTACCAAACTCAAAAATTGTTTCATTCTTTTCATACGTTAATCCTATTACTACGTACAAAAATAAGCAAAATCCTCATTTATTAGGATTGCCCGTCCAAGCAAATTGGCGTTACTTTGCAGCCGTTAACTAAACTATATCTTTCAACAGAATGAAAAAAAATATTGCTATTGTTTCGTTACTGGCTGTTTCTATAAAGAGCGCCTTGGCAGGTCCGGTATCACCTGAGAACTCACTACCCAAAGATACAACAAAGGTTATTGACATAGAAGAGGTTGTGGTTATTGCTACTCCGAAGGAGAACAACCGTCTGCGTCAGCAAGCCACTTCGTCGACTTCCTTCTCACAAAGTGCGATGCGCAATAATTCGGTAACCTCTGTAAAATCATTGTCCGCACTGGTTCCGAACTTATTCATTCCAGACTATGGTTCTAAACTGACGACTTCGGTTTACATCCGAGGCATCGGCTCACGTATCAATACACCGGCTGTGGGACTCTATGTGGACAATATTCCCTTTATCGACAAATCGGCCTTCGATTTCAATTATTCTGATATTGAACGTATCGACGTAATGCGAGGTCCGCAAGGAACACTCTACGGACGCAACACCATGGGAGGACTTATCCGTGTGTTTACCAAGTCGCCGTTTACGTACCAGGGAACAGATCTTCGTTTAGGTGCTGCTACCTACAACAATTACAATGCCTCACTTACGCATTACCATCGTATTTCCAATCAGTTTGCTTTTTCTGTGGGATTATTTTATGACCACAAAGGAGGTTTCTTCAAAAACGATTTTAACGGAAAACGAATTGATACGGACAATGAGTTTGGCGGACGTATACGTGCCATTTATTTGCCGACCGAAAACCTGAAGCTTGACTTTACTGTCAACTACGAATATACCAACCAAGGCGGCTATCCGTATGAATACACAGGTAAAGTCAGCGGAGAAGAAGACCGTGCCGACTACATCGGCCGTATCTCTTACGACAATGCCTGCGGATACAAACGTAACTTGCTGAACACCGGACTGAACCTGGAATATCAAGCCGACAATTTCATTCTTAGTAGCGTAACCGGTTTCCAGTACCTGCGCGACCACATGGACCTGGACCAGGACTTTACGGAGCAGAACATCTACACCATGATGCAGAAGCAGAATTCCAAGACACTTAGCGAAGAAATCGTGTTGAAATCCAAACCCGGACGCCGCTGGCAGTGGACTACCGGAGTTAGCGGATTCTATCAGTGGCTGGATACAGAGGCTCCTGTTACCTTCCAAAAGGATGGAGTAAACTGGCTGAATTCTACCATCAACACAAACGCCAATAAATACATGCCCACGATATCAATGGGTCCCATGAGCATGAAGTTAAACTTCAATGATGTAATTAACGGTGAACAACTTGCCATTCCAGGAAAATTCAGCACACCGATTTTGAATGGTGCCATTTTCCACCAGTCCACTTTCAATGACCTGTTCGGGCTGGAAGGACTCTCTTTCACTGCCGGTCTCCGTATGGATTATGAAAGCCTGAAGCTGGATTACTATAGTGGCTGCCAATTCACACATACTTACTCATTGAACGGTACATTGACTCCAGCCAACAAAGTAATTGAGATGATTCCGGCAAAAGAATTCAACGTAAACAACAGTTATAATGGAAAGCTGTCGCACGACTACATCCAGCTGTTGCCTAAATTCGCCTTGCAATACGACTTTGATTCACGCAACAACATCTACGCGAGTGTATCCAAAGGATACCGTTCGGGAGGATACAACATCCAGATGTTCTCTGACCTGTTGCAGAATGACATGCAGGCAAGCATGATGAAAGACATAGCAGGCGTAACGATTCCAGCTCTCGAATCAGCGCCCATAAAAGATGAACAGAAACAAAAAATTATCGGTATTCTGAACGGTATGGCTCAAAGCCCGCAAACAGACGTAAAGGCAGCTACCCTTTACAAGCCGGAGTATTCATGGAACTACGAAATCGGATCTCACCTCACCCTGTTCAACGGAAAGTTACAAGCCGACCTCTCAGCTTTCTACATGGACACTCGCGACCAGCAGTTGTCACGCTTTGCAGAAAGTGGATTGGGACGTATCACGGTAAATGCCGGAAAGAGCCGTAGCTTAGGTGCGGAAGCCAGCTTACGCGCACAGCTCACTGACCAGTTCAGCCTGAACGGAAACTACGGATATACATACGCCACCTTCACTGATTATGTGATAAGTGAAACAGAGAATTATAACGGCAACTATGTACCCTTCGTTCCTAAACATACATTTGCCGTAGGCGGACAATACATTTTCCCGCTGCGCAAGAACGCTATTCTAGACAACATCACCCTGGATGCCAACTATCGCGCTGCAGGCCGTATCTACTGGACAGAACAAAACAATGCCAGTCAGGCACTTTACGGCACACTGAACGGCCGACTCAGCTTGAACAAGGGTAACGGACAAATCGGTTTCTGGGTAAACAATGCCTTAAACAAAGATTATCAGGCGTTCTACTTTGAAACAATGAGCCGCGGCTTCGCGCAAAAAGGACGTCCCGTACAAGTGGGAATTGACATCCGTTGCCGCTTCTAAAAAACGCAAGGAGGTTTTATTCAAAACACAAGTGCGTTTCAACTAAAACGCAAGTGCATTTAAGACAAAACGCAAGTACGTTTTACATCAAACGTCCTTGCGTTTTATTATATAGAAAAGCCCTATTCCCTCCTTAATCAATAACTAATTGATAATCAAGATAAACGGAATTATTCCAAAGAGCTGTTTTTCCGTGGGAGCATGTCTGCCGAAGGGCATTCATAGTTACTAATCGGTAATTTTACCTTTTTCAATTCTTTCAATTTGAATACGGGAGCCTCTACCCCTTCAGGATACTTCATGTGAGAATAAGTACGAAAATACTCCAGACACGCATCTTTCCACCACACCGCATCATTCACCTGAATATCCAGCCGTTTAGCCACCGCCTGAAAACGCTCCTCATCCACATACGGTTTCATCTGGTTCCACACTTTCTGGAACTCACGCACTTTATCAACGCCTTGCTGATATTTATAACACAATTCATCCCAAAGAGTACGTCCAGACTTTAATGAATGATTCCAGTCTACATGATGAAACCACAACAAAAATTCTTCCGGACATAGCTCCAATGAATTGAATACGTGGGCTAAAGAGTCTGGATACTGAGACACCGCATCACTTCCAGAACGGCTCCGGTCAAATCCCAAACCTTTTTTGTCTGCCTGATGATAATACGACGGCAACCAATCTGCACGAGCACCCGATACCTCACACCAGGGTTCCGGTCCGTAATGATGACTCCAGGCAAAAATATGATGTAATCCTAACGGCATCATGTAATCTACCACTGCCTCCCGACTATCCATCATTACTTGCGTCATGGGCTCTACGAATTTAGGGTCCGACGTAAAAGTCTGTGCCAGCCACTCTTTAGCTATTTCTTCAGAAGAAAGCGAGGGATTCCATGCCAGCCGGCCATACGCATACCAGTTAGCCTGCGCAAAATCATGTCCGCACCAGTTGGTATCATCACCTATATTGGCCACTCCAGCTACCCCTTTTAAAGAAGCAGGAGACACATACCGATAAAACTCCTTCCACATAGTAGCCAGGTAAGCCAGATGATTGGAATGCCCTAGATACTCCTGTGTAATCTGAAATTCAGCCATCAACGGGGTGTGGGGCATTGCACCAAACAACGGACTGTAAGGTTCTCTCGGCTGGAAGTCAATCGGACCGTTTTTCACCTGCACAATCACATTATCTAAAAACTTCCCATCCAAAGGTTTAAACTCCAGATAAGCCTGTTTGGCTCTGTCAGCATCCGACGGACTGTACACAAACGCACGCCACATCACAATTCCCCCATAAGGTTTCAGGGCCCTTGCCATCATATTCGCTCCTTCGGCATGCGTACGCCCGTAATCGCACGGACCAGGCTGTCCTTCTGAATTAGCCTTGACCAGAAAACCTCCAAAATCAGGGATAAGACTGTAAATCTCATGTACCTTCTTCTTCCACCACTCTGCCACCTCCTCATTCAACGGGTCGGCTGTAGACAATCCTCCCAACTGCATGGGAGAAGCAAAGTTGACCGAAAGATAGACTTTTATTCCGTACAGCCGGAAAATATCCGCAAGCACGCGTACCTTTTCAAGGTATTCGCTGGAAAGTATTTTAACCGAAGCGTTGACATTGTTAAGTACTGTCCCGTTGATACCAACCGAAGCATTGGCCCGGGCATATTCCTGATAACGTGCCGACACAGTATCTGAAAATTCGTCCCACTGCCACAAGGATTTACCGGCATATCCACGCTCTATCGTGCCATCCAGATTATCCCAATGATTCAGTACACGTACATCGAAGGCTGGTTCTTCTGCAATATCCAGACGGGTACAATCTTCCCCTTCTGCCTGCAAACGTAAAAGATGATAGGCCGCATAAAGCAAGCCCTGTTCAGTAGTAGAGCCAAGCACTATCTTTTCATCGGAAGTACGTATGGTGTACCCTTCCTTCCCCAGCTTACGATGAGCTTCATCAGCAAACAGTTGTAGTTCAACCGTCTTTCCACGCCATAAAGAAGCCAGTTCCTCACGAGCTATGGCAATGGTAGGAGAAGAAATTGAACAACAGACAGACGCCTTTTCACAAGACGCCTGTCGCAACCAGAGTTTACTTCCATCTTCCGCAAATAAGGTCAGTCCGAAAGACAAAAGACATATACCCAACAAGTACTTTTTATTCATCCGCACTTCCTTTTATGGTCTGAATCTTACCCTCTTCATCGTATTCCAATTCAACCACTTTTAAACTGCGAAGCCAGGTCTTTCCACCTGAAGGAACACAATCATGATGGAAAAGATACCACTTTCCTTTATATTCTGCAATAGAGTGATGGGTAGTCCATCCTACTACCGGAGTCAGAATTACGCCCTGATATGTAAACGGTCCATAAGGATTGTCACCTACCGCATAACACAACAGATGAGTATCGCCCGTAGAATAAGAGAAATAATATTTACCT
>OGWQ01001867.1_pt1 | contig 10922 bp, 11 predicted proteins | sample 1576091 | NCBI WGS metagenome assembly OGWQ01 (sample SAMEA3541584, study PRJEB24748) | human gut metagenome | biome: human gut; feature: human-associated habitat; material: faeces | place: China | collected 2012
CTCGAGAAAGAGCAAACGGTTGAGCAAATCGTTTCGCGCTTCAATCTCAGCAGCGTCCAAGTTGCCTACGGATGGATGGTCGCTGTATCGAGGAGTGCTTATTGTCTGATACCTCCAAAAGCCCGAGGTTGACTTCAAAGAGCTCACCCTGTCCGAGGGTCTCAAGGAGATCAAGAGGCTCAAAAAGGCCCTTGATCTCGAGAAGAAGCGTAGTGCCAGATACTCGCACATGATTGAGCTGGCCGAGCAGCAGTTCAACATTGCGATCCGAAAAAAATCTGGCACCAAACAGTAGGCTGGCTGCGTAACACTTGGGCCCAGCATCAGTTTGGACAAGTGCTGTGCGCTGTTTGGTTATAGCCGCCAGGCTTACTACAAGCATTCAGCGGTCAAGAACTTCGACACCGAAGCCGCAAACGAATTGATTCTGCAAAGTGTCAGACAGCATCGCGAGATGATGCCTCGTATTGGCTCGCGCAAGCTCTACGTGTTGGCCCAACACGAGCTTGGAAGCCTTGTTGGTTTTCCGGAGCGCGACAGGTTTATTGATTTGCTTGCCTCCAATGCCCTGCTGTTGAAACTGCGGCACCGCAAACGTTACAAAACGACCGACTCCAACCATCCGTACCGACGGTATCTCAATCTCATAAAGGATCTCGAGTTCCACGGCTCTAACGAAGGACTGTTTGGTGTCAACCAAATCAGGTCTTTGCAAAAAAGCTGTCGACAGTTTTAGGCAAAAACCAAGAAACTGTCTACTTATTCAGTCACACCGCGGGAAACAGTCAACCAATTTCAGGCAAGATCACAGCCGCAAGGACATCACACGCTATTCCTTAGGTTTTCGTGTAAATTTACACAAAAACCTAAGGAAACACGTGAACCGTCAACTACCCCGCTCTAAAGAGCGAGGCTTGATAAAAGCCTTGGTTGACTAGCCTCAGGCCAGCCAAAAGGCGGACTACGTTGGATGGGAATGCATAGGCACCGCGGGATGTCAATCCTAGTCCCGCGCTCTGCGGTTCGCGGTTAAAAGCTCTGAGAGGTAGGAGCGGTGCCGCGAACAGGTAAACCCCTTCCAACATTGGCGAAGGATTTCAACCGGTCGCAAGACCGAGGAGACAAATCTTGAGAGTATTTGTTTTAAACAAACGAGGGCAACCGTTGATGCCGTGCTCACCGGCAAAAGCAAGGTTGCTTCTCAAAGAGAAAAAAGCAATCGTCAAAAGACGCACGCCTTTTACGATTCAACTTACGATCGCAACGGGCGAAGCAAAGCAGCCTGTAACGCTTGGCGTAGATTCCGGCTACAAGCACATTGGTCTTTCGGCCACAACCGAAAAGGTCGAACTCTATGCTTCGCAAGTCGAGCTGCGTCAAGACATCACGGATCTTTTATCTGCCCGTCTTGCCCTGCGCCGCTCTCGCCGCAGCCGCAAGACGCGCTACCGTGCGCCTCGTTTCGACAACCGGGTGGCAAGCAAGCGCAAAGGCCGGCTAGCTCCTTCGGTGGAAAACCGCATTGCGGCGCACATGTCGCGTGTAGAAGCGGTCATGCGGGTCTTGCCGGTGACTGCCATAACCGTCGAAACAGCGGTGTTTGACACGCAACTGCTGAAGACCCCGGACATTGCCGGAGCGGCGTACCAACAAGGTGAGCAGCTCGGATTTTGGAACGTGCGGGAATACGTGCTTTTTCGGGACGGACACGTTTGTCAGCACTGCCGCGGGAAGTCCAAAGATCCGATACTCAATGTTCACCACATTGAGAGCCGACGGACCGGAGGCGATGCACCGAACAATCTCATCACGTTGTGCGAGACCTGTCACAAGGCTTTCCATCGAGGGGAGATCAAACTCAAAGTCAGGCGAGGGAAGTCGTTCAAAGCAGAAACCTTCATGGGCATCATGCGTTGGACGCTCTTGGAGCGTTTGAAAAAGGCTCACCCGGAACTCAGAGTTCGCAACACCTACGGTTATCTCACCAAGCACAAGCGCATCTCACACGGGATCGCAAAGAGCCACTGTGCAGACGCGTACTGCATTGCGGACAACCTTGGTGCAAAGCGACTGGAGGGCTTTTTCTTTCAAAAGCAAACCCGAAAGCACAACCGGCAGATTCACAAGCTGTCGATCCTGAAAGGCGGATTGAGAAAGAAGAACCAGGCTCCCTACGAAGTCAAAGGCTTCCGTCTTTTCGACAAAGTGATTTGCAAAGGTGAAGAAGCATTCATCTTTGGGCGAAGGACATCGGGAAGTTTTGATGTGCGCCGGCTTGACGGTACGCGGATTTCCGCCGGTATCAACTACAAAAAGTTGAGGCTGCTGGAACCTCGAACCACCTACTTAACAGAATTTAAAAAGGAGGCGGCGCTTCCTCCCCTGCATAAATGCAGGGGTTTACGCGCCGAATTTCTATGAAGCTTAATCGCCTTCTTTTGCAATCGCTCAAGCAATGGGCAAACCAAGCTCACCGTCTGCCTCTTTTACTTCGAGGAGCAAGACAGACCGGTAAAACATGGCTGTTGCAGGAATTGGGACGCGAATGTTTTGAACACACTGCGTATTTCGATTTTGCAAGCAGACCTGCACTTCAGGAAATCTTCTCTTCCACACGAGATCCTCAGACCATTCTCAAAGGACTGAATCTCCTAAGCGAGGTACCGATTCTCCCGGGCAAAACGCTGATCGTTTTCGATGAAATCCAGCTATGCGACCATGCTTTCGGCAGTTTGAAATATTTTGCCCAAAATGCACCTGAATACGCGGTTGCAGCCAGCGGAAGTCTTTTGGGGACAGAGGTTCGACGCAAGCAGATATTCGTACCGGTCGGACAGGTAGACATACGTGATGTTTGGCCACTGTCATTTTCGGAGTTTCTCCATAATGCTTCCCCAAAGCTCTACGACTACGTGGAACAAATTTCAGAGATAACTCAGCTGCCGACATTTGTTCTCAACGAAATTGAAAGCGAATTCATTCGCTATCAGTGTATCGGTGGCATGCCGGCGGCAGTGGCTGCCTTCATGGACGGCGAAGAGATGCGGAGCATTGAGTCGTCGCTTCGGAACATCTTGGCAATGTATCGACTCGATTTCTCGCAGTACGCCACTCCAACGGAGGCAGTGCGAATTGCTGCCGTATGGGACGCTATACCGAGTCAGTTGGCTAAACCCAACTCACGATTCTTCTTAAGTCAAGTACACGCCAATGCACGAAGCAGAGAGTTTGCGCCGGCATTACAGTGGTTGTGCGAGGCGGGACTCGTTTTGAAAACGCCCCGCGTTTCCACGGCAAAGATTCCGCTGAGAGCGTATCTGGAACCCGAAATTTTTAAGCTCTACGCTAAAGACATCGGTCTTCTGCGAGTAATGGCAAATTTGTCTTCCGACAGTCTTTTGAATCCGTCGGTGATGTCAGAGTTCAAGGAGACATTGGCTGAAAATCTGGTCGCTAACTCCTTGTGCCGAACATATGGCGTCGAACCTTGTTACTGGACTTCAGGTGCACAGGCAGAAGTGGACTTCCTTATAGAATCTGCGGGGCAAATTTTCCCGTTGGAAGTTAAGGCTGGCAAGAGCGTTGCCGGTAAGAGTCTGTCGGTTTATTCGCGAAAATTTAATCCGTCGTTGAGCATCCGTTTATCGGGACTGAACCTCAGAAAAGACAACAACCTGCTCAATGTCCCGTTGTCTCTGGTCGATTGGCTACCGAAATTCGTCCAATTGGCTTTGTCTGACAATACCCGGCATTGAGCTTGCTCGAGATGCCTTTGCCGAGCAGAATATCTTTCCAAATTTCAGATTCGCGTCGAACGCACCGAATAAAACCGTTTGTGGGGTTCTTTGCCATGCACCAGCCCTCTTTCTCTCCTGCCGCCCTGCAACACCGCATTTCTTGCGCACTCGGACAATCCGAATGCGATCTGGTGCTGCGAAATGCCCGCATCTTCAATGTCTTTACCAAAGCGTTTGTCAACCATTGCGATGTCGCCATTGTCGAAGGCATCATCGTCAACGTCGGTCCGTAGCTGGCGGTTCGCGGAAAAGAGGAGATCAATCTCGACAACGCCGTTCTGGTCCCGGGCTTCATTGATGCGCACGTACATATCGAATCCTCGATGTTGCGTCCGACGGAATTTGCTCGTTTGATCCTCTCCAAAGGCACGACGACCATCGTGGCCGATCCGCACGAAATTGCCAATGTGTGTGGTCTCGATGGCATTCGGTTCATGCTGAAAGACGCTAAAAACGCCGCCGTCGACATCCGCTTTATGTTGCCATCGTGCGTGCCTGCCACGCCGTTTGAAACCTCCGGCGCCACGCTGACGGCCGACGAACTTCGCTCCTTGATTGACGAACCTGATGTCTTGGGGTTAGCCGAAGTCATGACCGTGCCTGCCGTGCTGTCCGGCGACAACGAAATGCTGGAAAAGTTGACGATGGCGCATGTTGCACATAAGCACATCGACGGTCATGCTCCGATGCTCGAGGGTGACGGACTTTCCGCCTACGTCACCGCCGGCGTCTCAAGCGACCACGAATGCAGCACTGCCAAAGAAGCGCTGGAGCGCATCAGCCGCGGCATGACGGTTTTCATGCGCGAAGGCTCTGCAGGTCAAAACGTTGCCGCCCTGGCACCTATCGTCACGCCGCAAAACAGTTCCATGTTCTGCTTGTGTACGGACGACGCGTCCCCCAGACGACGTGAGTACCAAGGGACACATCAATAATGCCGTACGGTGCGCTGTCGCTCACGGCGTCGCGGCAGAAGAAGCTCTTTGCATGGCCACCATCAACAGCGCACGCCATTTCGGCTTCAAGCACAAAGGCGCCGTTGCACCGGGCTACGCCGCAGATCTGGTCGTGCTGGAAAACCTGACGGATTTTTCAGTTCGCGCCGTTTTCAGAAACGGTCGTCGGCACGAGGAAACTGTTTCTCAACCGTCCGGATCACTGCCCGCATCCGTCACCGGACGCGTCCGCATTCGCCCGTTGCAGGAAACCTCGTTTGCGATTGCCTGTCCTTCGGGACAAGCCCGCATCATCGGCGTTACCGGCGGAGACCTCAACACCAAGTCGTTGAGCGACATCACGCCAGCGGCAACGTCGGCTTGTCGCTCGTAAAAGGCCTTCTGGCATCCGGTCGACGACTCAATGGCGCGTTGGCCACCACAATCTCGCATGACTCACACAACATCATCGTCGCAGGCGACAACGACGCCGCTATGCTCGCTGCCGTCAATGCGTTAGAACAGTTCGGCGGCGGCATCGTCTTGGTGAGAAACGGTCAGATCATCCGATCGCTAAAGCTTGAAATCGCGGGGCTCATGACGGCTGCAAACTGGAAAGAAGTGGCTCGTCAAAAAATTGACCTCGTCGAGACGGCGCACAAAGAGTTCGGTATTGCCGACAATGTGCACCCGATCATGGCGTTGAGCTTCCTGGCGCTCGCCGTCATTCCAGAATTGCGTGTGACGGACACAGGACTTTTTGATGCGGTTGCTTTCAAGCACGTCCAAGTAGACGCCGGAACCAACATGTGATCATCCAATCACATGTTGAGAAATATATTCTCGCTGTAACCGTATGCGCGGAGAAAATCAGAGGCATTTTGTGTCAACCAAATCAGCACATAGCCAAAAGCCGTCAACCAATTTCAGGCAAGGTCAACCGAACAGAGCAAAACTGAAAATTTCTTCAGCGAATTGAAGATTTTTACCGAAAAATTCTTCAACCAATTGAAGTTTTTTCTGTTCGTCCACGTTAGTGCGACACTTCCGGTACTCTCGCCAAAGACAACGATCAGAAGAGAACGCCCTGGCGTTCGTTTTGCTCTTCGACGGGTGAACTCACCGAGAGTCCCAGCAACCGGACGCCACGCGACGGAATATCAACGTCCGTGAGCAGTGCCGTTGCCGCCCGAACAATCGAGTCTTTGTCCACCAACGGGGCCTCGGCAGTCAGACTTCTCGTCACGGTGCGGAAATCAAAAAACCGCACCTTTAGCGTCAATGTTGTGCCGACAAACCGACTGCGGTTGAGCCGCTTGAGCAAATCGTCGGCCAGCACTCCGATTTCTTCCAGAACGAAAGCCCGATCCGGAATGTCCACTTCGTATGTCACCTCGCAACCCACGCTCTTGCGGACGCGCTCCGACTGAACCGGACGATCGTCAATGCCGCGCGCAAACTTGTAGTACGTTACGCCCGCTTGCCCGAAATGCGACACGAGTTCTGCCAGGGGCATTTTCAAAAGATCCGCTCCGGTCTTGACTCCCATCTTGAGAAATTTTTCCTCCGTCACAGGACCCACGCCCCAAAACGCCTTGATGGGAAGCTGTTCAATGAAGTGCTGAGCCCGCGAAGGATGAATCGTGCACAAGCCGTCGGGCTTTCGCCAATCAGAAGCAACTTTTGCCAAGAATTTGTTGTAGGAAACGCCGGCGCTAGCAACCAGGTGCAATTCGTTGCGAATGTCTGCCTTGATCCGCTTGGCAACATCAACGCCAAGCGCGATTTCCATTTTGTTATTTGTGACATCAAGGTACGCCTCGTCAATCGAAATCGGCTCCACCAGATCCGTATACCGGTGAAAAATCTCGCGGATCTGCATGCCGACTTCTTTGTAATGACTCATGCGGCCTTCGATAAAGACCAGCGGGACGCCAACAACCAACTGCTGAAGACCTTCGATAAAGACCAGCTGCGGACAAAGCATCTTGGCTCGCAAACTCGGCATAGCACTATGTACGCCGAATTTTCGGGCTTCGTAGCTTGCCGTCGCCACCACGCCTCTCGAATCGGCGTGCCCCACTGCCACAGGCTTGCCGCGCAACTCCGGATGGTCACGCTGCTCCACGGACGCAAAAAACGCATCCATATCGATATGGATGATCTTGCGGTTGGTGACGTTGACAAATGTAGGTTCGGAAGTGCTCATGGCAAAAAGAATACTGATATTTCCTCTCAACTTGATCGCATCCGTTTTCTGACGCAAAGAAATTTGTCCGTTTGACGCACAAACACTCGTCTTCCCGTTACAATCAGCGCCTTTTCCTGCTTTGTTCAAATGCAGGCTGTGTAGTGCTCCGAAGCCTTGAGCCTGAAACTGTCTTTTTAAGTATTGCGGCTATTGGGCGCCCGACCTATCCGGCGCTGAAGGCTTGAGCCGCTCATGAACCAATTTTCAAACCGACTTTGTTTAAGACGGTGCACCCAGTGCACCGCCCTTTTGTTGTGCCAATAGACGACAAAGTCGGTCTCTACCAAAAATAAGTAAAACTGTGACCAATCTTTTTTCCGAACTCGGTCTGCCCAAGGCCGTCGTTGACGCTGTTACCGCTCTTGGCTACACCTCTCCCACCCCGGTTCAACAACAAGCCATTCCTGCCCTTTTATCCGGCCGCGATGTCTTGGCGGCCGCTCAGACCGGCACCGGTAAAACGGCTGCCTTTGCCCTGCCCGTCATCTCGAAGATGCTCGCCGCACCGAAAGCACGAGCGCCCAAAAAGGTGCGTGCGCTTGTGCTTGCGCCGACGCGTGAACTAGCCGCACAAATTGACGAAAACATTCGTGCCTATTGCGCTCAAACTGAACTCAACACCGTTTTGATCTTCGGCGGCGTCAACATACGTCCGCAGACGGAAGCTCTGCTCAAAGGCTGCGACTTTCTCATCGCCACGCCCGGCCGTCTGCTCGATCACGCCGGTCAGCTCAATGTTGATCTTTCCGAAGTGGAATTCCTCATTCTCGACGAAGCCGATCGCATGCTCGACATGGGCTTCATCCACGACATCCGCCGCATCGTCAAGCTGCTTCCCGCCAAGCGTCAGACTCTGATGTTCTCGGCAACGTTCAGCACGGAAATCCGTGAGCTCGCCGACTCCTACCTCAACAATCCCGTTTCGGTTGAAATTGCCAAAAACAAAGAAAGCACGCTGATTTCTCAGGAGGCCTGGAGCATCGCCAAAAAGCGCAAGCGCGAGTTGTTGCGCGACCTGATCGTGGACAATCAGTGGGATCAGGTTCTTGTCTTTACCCGCATGAAACACACAGCCAATCGTCTGGCTTCCCAGCTTGAGAAAGACGGCATCGTCGCTGCCGCCATTCACGGCAACAAGAGTCAATCGGCACGCACCAAAGCGCTTGCCGGCTTCAAAGACAAGTCCATTCGCGTGCTGGTGGCAACCGACATTGCCGCTCGCGGCCTTGACATTGAAGGGCTCCCACACGTCATCAACTACGAATTGCCCAATGTCGCCGAAGACTATGTACACCGTATCGGCCGTACGGGACGTGCCGGCGTTCCCGGTCACGCCGTGAGTCTCGTAAGCGACGATGAAAAGGATCTGCTGTCGGCCATTGAAAAGCTCTTGAAAAAGCGCATTGATCTCAAAAAGGCCGAAGGTTACGAAGGCGAACCGCCCGCCGACATCGTCGCCGACGAAAAGGAACGCGATGCCGCACGCAAGCGCGAACTTGAAAAATTGCGTGAATCCCGCCGCAAGCAGCGCAAAGAAAAGCCCGCAAAAACCGAAGTTGCCAAAGAAGTGCACGAAGCCGTCAAACTGGAAGCTCTGTCCGCCGGCATTTCTGACAATCCCGACGAACGCTTCGAAAAGAAAATTCGCCGCAAAGCGCAGCAAAAGACGGTAGAGGCGCAGCAGCCGCAAGTCACCAAGAATCGTCGTGCGCGTCGAGAACCGAACCCCATCCCCCGCGGAAACAACGGTCAGGTCGCACAAGATACCCGTCGCTCCAACGAGCGCAACGGCGCCGGCAAGACACGTCCCGCACGCAGAGGCACTCCGGGCACTGATCGTCGCTCTTTGCGCGCTTCGTGGGAACCGGCCGATCCCTTTGCTCCGGAGAATCAGGCAATTTTCCTGCCCCAAACGATGCCTGGAAACTTCCGTTCACACCAGCGCAACAAAACTCGCCCGGCCAACCGTCGCGATCCTGAGGGCAATCGATTCGGTCAGGAACGTCGTCGCAGCAATGCCTCGAATATCAAGTCGACGGTGCAGCGCGCGCCGAAAACGGCCTATTCGGACTCGAGATTTGAGTCAGTGAGTTCAAATTTGCCGCCGGGCATGATTCTGCGCATGCGCCGCCGCTAAAATCCCCGTTATGACCGCTCGCCAATCTACTTTTTCATTTCGCTTCGGCGCCGCTGCTCTTGCCGCGGTCGCCGCGTTTATTGCCGGCTGCGCCGTGCAGCCCGGTATCGAAGGCCAGGCCATAGATACGGAATCTCGTCCCGAGACCAAGAACCTGTCGGCGCTCATGGAGGCAGGTGACCGCAAACAGCTCACCTGCACCTCAATGCAGCCTCTGTCAGCTCAGCGCGCCCTCAACGACATTGTGTTTTCGTGCCCTGAGTTTGACGTACAAGCCACATTGATTGAAATGCGCGATGCGGGCTGGCGTTTGATAAGCGTCGACATCGGAAGCGAAACATCGCACGACGGCGTCGTGGAGATGCCGCTCACCATTCAGATCATCAAGCTTTTCTAACGCAACAATCCTTGCCACGATGCGCCGCCGATTTATTTCGACGGCGTTTTTCTTTCCTTCTGCCGCTTTTCCGCTTTCAACTTCCTAGAATGGATGTGCCAAGACCTCAAGGTCTTTTTTGGAGAACCGATTTCTTATGTCCACTTCTGTTACCCAACGCTTGCAAGCTCTGCGCGACGAAATTCAATTCCTTGGGCTAAACGCCTGGCTCGTTACATCCGCTGATCCCCATCTGAGCGAACACCTGCCCGAACACTGGATGTTTCTGCGTTATCTTTCGGGCTTTACGGGATCCTACGGCTGCATGGTCATAACGGCCGATCGCGCCCTTCTTTGGACCGACAGTCGCTATTGGGAGCAAGCCGCACGACAACTTGAAGGCTCCGGCATCGAACTCATGCGTTTTGGCGCAGAAGGCGTCCCCAACGCTCGTCAATGGCTCTGTGAGAACCTTCCTGAAAATGCACAGGTCGGCTGCGATCCGCTTACCATTTCCGAAAACGACTTCCGCCGCTTTGAAATCGCTTTTTCCGAACGCGGAATGATTTTGACGGGCTACATTTCTGTGACCGATCACGTATGGAAAGGCCGTCCTCATCCCGATGCCGCTCCTATCTCGGTCTTTACGAACGCTCAGGAGTCTGTCGCCCGTAAGCTCGAAAAGGTTCGCAAAGCCGTGCATGCGGCAGGCGCCGACTCGCTTTTACTCGGCACGCTTGAAGACGTTGCGTGGCTCACCAATTTGCGCGGCAGAGACATCGCGTGTACTCCTGTTTTCACGTCCTATCTCCTCGTCACGGATGAAGACGTCACGCTTTACGTTGATCCGACGAAAATCCAAACGGCCGACGTCAAAAAGCACCTCAAGACAAACGGCATTTCCGTTGTCGCCTACTCCGATCGTCGTGCACACATCGCTCAGCACCTCAACGGGCACCGCGTGCTTCTTGACGCCGATGCCGTCAACCACGCCGTCTATGCCCTTTTGGAGCAAGAAAGTTCCGCTTATGTTGTAGCCGGAGAGCGTCCCACGGCGCTGTTAAAGAGCCGCAAAAACAAGGCTGAGCTTGAGCTTTTGAAAGAAACAATGCAGCAAGACGGAGCCGCTTTATGCGAATTTTTCGCTCGACTCGATGAAATGCTCTGGGATGGCGAGACGCCCACAGAGCAGGAGCTTGCCGAGATGCTGCACGCCGAACGCGCCAAGCGCAAAGGATTTGTGTGTGACAGTTTCCCCGCAATCGTCGCGTTCGGCGCCAATGCGGCCTTACCGCACTACAACCCGCTCACGGGCAACAATGCCAACCTGCAGTCGGACGCCGACACTCTGCTTTTGATCGACTCGGGCGGCCAATACGAAGGCGGCACCACCGACATCACCCGTACGATTCTGATCGGTCGCGCC
>OGWQ01001876.1_pt1 | contig 10848 bp, 10 predicted proteins | sample 1576091 | NCBI WGS metagenome assembly OGWQ01 (sample SAMEA3541584, study PRJEB24748) | human gut metagenome | biome: human gut; feature: human-associated habitat; material: faeces | place: China | collected 2012
AAGCTGGCGATCAGGGATTTTCCGTATTTCAAATTCAGTGATATCGAATTAAAACGTGAAGGAACAACGTACACAGTTGATACGTTAAGAGTGCTTACAAAACAGAATACAGATTGTAGATATTATTTCATCATGGGAGCGGATTCGCTTTATCAGATCGAGACGTGGAAAGATCCAGGACAGATTTTTACTATGGCATCGAGCCATTGTCGAGATCGGATTGGCTCACGAGTTCGGCCAAACGCTTGGCCGCGGTGAGGAACACCCCCGTCGGAATCATCGTCGGCTGAGCAATCACACAACCCAGACCGATGCCCGGGAACACATAACTGTTGTTACCCTGACGCGGCACAAAGGTCTTGCCTCCAAAGCTCACCGGTGCAAAGGGTGAACCGGAAGCAAAGATTGCGCGGCCGTCCGACCACTGATAGGCTTCCGCAGCCGTGCATTCAGCCTTGGATGTCGGATTGGAAAGTGCAAAGATGATCGGGCGCTCGTTGATAGCGCTCATCTCTTCAATCACTTCTTTCGTAAACGTCTTGGGCTGAGCCGACACGCCGATGATAGCCGTAGGCTTTAACGGCTTCCAGAAGGTTTTCGGCAAGAGGAAGATCGTGCGCAAACGGCAACTTGTTAGCGGCAAGCGTATCAGCACGGCGCGAGCTCACCATCCCCTTGGAGTCAACCAAAGCAATGCGCTTCAAGGCTTCTTCACGCGGCAGGCCTTCTTCAGCCATGGCATCGGCAATCAGATGCGCAATACCGGTGGCAGCCGATCCCGCCCCCAGGAAAAGCACGCGCTGCTCAGAGAGCTTTTCGCCCTTAACGCGCATGGCCGAGTACAACCCCGTAACTGACACCGAGGCTGTGCCTTGAATGTCATCATTAAAACATGGGATCTTGTCCTGCCAACGCTTAAGCAATTCGAAAGCGTGCGTATTCTGGAAATCCTCAAACTGGATCACCACATTTGGCCAACGTTCACGCGCGGCTTCAATGAATTCCTGGACCAGAGCGTAATAGTCGTCGCCGTCAACGCGCTTTTGCTGCAAACCCAGGTACAGAGGATCACTCAGATAGCTTTCGTTGTTGGTGCCGACGTCAAGCGTCACAGGAAGAACATGCTGCGGATTGATGCCGGCGCAGGCGGTGTAAAGCGCGAGCTTGCCGATCGGAATACCCATGCCGTTGATGCCCAGGTCACCCAAGCCCAAAATGCGCTGGCCGTCGGTCACCACGATCATCTCCACATTGTGCGTGGGAACATTTTTGATCAGTTCGCGCACGCGACCGCGGTCGTTGATCGACACATACAGACCGCGTGCATAGCGGAAAATGTGGCTGAACTTCTGGCACGCTTCACCGACAGTGGGCGTGTAAATGAGCGGCATGTACTCTTCGATGTTCTTGATCACCAGACGGAAGAAAGCAATCTCGTCGGACGAATGAATGCCATCCAAAATCAGATACTTGCCCAGAGCCGTCGGCTGAGAGGCGATCACCTCTTCCAAACGGCTGATCTGTTCCTCAACGCTCGAGACGCGAGGAGGCAGAAGGCCGCGCAAACCATAGCGGTCCCGTTCTTCTTCAGTAAAGGTAGAACACTTATTAAACCAAGGGTTGCGCAACAGATTTACGCCGCGCATTTCGCTATCACTGCAGTAGTTCATTTTTCTCAAGCTCGAGTTTTTCGTTGTAATTCTGAAGGACACTTCAGAGCAGGAACAAAAACGCTTCGACTCGGCGCTTCTTCCTGTATCACAGCTGGCAAGTCGATCTGCCAAAAAGTGAGAAAGGCAAAACTTTTCTCACCCCTTTGCCGGCTCCCTTTGCGATTGTATCTCAGCTGTTCGGCGAAAAACCCGCTTTGAAGCGTCCGAAACGCAACGAAAGGCAAACAGGTGCTCGAAACAGCTGTCTCGTGCACCTGCCAAGAATGTTGCCGAAATGCAGTCCGTTCTATTTCTTCTTTTTATTGCTGAGGCTCTTGAGACGCTCCTGAGCCACCTTGGCAGCCGGCGCGTCCTTATGTTCCTTAATGATTTTCTGAAGCGTCTTGGTCGCATTGGTACGCTGACCGAGTCCGACCTCGGCCGCCGCCTTTGTCAAAAGAGCATCCGGCACGCGAGCGTCCTTCGGGAACTCTTTCAGAAGCTTGTTTTCAACCTCCAACGCCCGCTTGAGTTCGCCTGAGGCATAAAGCGAATTGCCGAGCCAGAACAGAGCAGCCGGCATATAACCAGTCTGAGGGTAATTGGAAGTCAGCGTACGCAACAGCGCTTCGCTTTCCTCGTATTTGCCCTGAGAGAAAAGGGCCACCGCCTGTGTGTACAAACGACGCTCTTCGGCCGACACGCGAATGGTACGGCCGTCGACTTCAATATCTGCCGGCTCAAGCTCAGCCAAGCGCTTGTCGAGGTCGGCGTAGAGGTCGCGATTGGACCGCTGCTCCAGCGTGAGTTGATTGGCAAGTTCCTCAATACGACCTGTCAAACGGGCATTTTGTTCACGCAAAGCTTCGATCTGGCTCTGCAACATCAGCTGAGCGTTTTGCGCCGCCTCCACTTTTTCGCGCAAATCCAAAATCGCCTTTCGGGCTTCATCGTCTCCGAACAAGGCGTGTGCAGGCACGGAAGCCGCCAGCATCACTGGCGCAATCACCAGAGATGCCACCCAATTTTTCTTTATCAGCATGGACAGATCCGTCGGAGATTAACGATAAACGATGTCGGCACGACGATTCTGCGCCCAGGCTTCCTCTGTATCGCCCACAGCACGCGGCTTTTCGCGGCCGAAGCTCACGGCTTCGATACGCGAGGCAGGCACGCCCAACAACTGCAGACGCTGCTTGACGGCCTCGCTGCGCTTTTGCCCGAGCGCAAGGTTGTATTCGCGGCTGCCGCGATTGTCGGTGTTGCCTTCCACCGTCACATGTTGCGACGGATTGGCCATCAGGTTGCGGGCGTGGGTTTCCACGACCGGCATAAATTCGGGCTTAACAGTGTAGCTGTCGAAATCAAAGTAGACGGCATTACGGTCGAGCGCCGCACCGTAAGCCGAGCGATGCTTGGTTGCGGCATCGTCCTGGGTCGTGCCAACCTTGGCCGATTCGTCTAACGGCACGCTCGAGCAGCCAGCCAACAACATGCTGACGGCAACAAGCCCCATGGCGCAGCCGCGGATAGCGATCTGAGAGAACTGCATGATGCGTGTATCTCCGAAAAAAGTGTCCAAAAAAGTTTTCTGGCGTTTCGTCAGTCGAGTAACGGACCCCAGGTCGGTTCACGGATGTCACCGGCCGAGGCTGTCAGCCAGGCCGAAACGGCCCCGTCGGTGCTCACCGTGCCAAGTACGCCCTTCTTGCCGCGCTCGCTTGCGTAGCAAATGATGCGACCGTTGGGCGAGAAACACGGACTTTCGTCAAATTCATTGCCGGTAAGGATGCGCTCCTGACCGGTTTGCAAGTCCATGATAGCAACGCGATAGCGCCCGTTGGAGCGCGTCACATAGCTGATCTCGGTCCCCTGCGGATTAATAGCAGGACTGACCGCATAGTTGCCATTAAAAGTCACGCGTTGCGCCGAGCCGCCTGCCAGAGGTTGTCGGTAGATCTGCGGACTGCCGCCTCTGTCGCTGGTAAAGTACAGGTACTGTCCGTCGGGAGAAAATACGGGTTCGGTGTCAATGGCCAGACTCTTGGAAAAACGCTGCACGCCCGAGCCATCCGTATTGATCATGAAAATCTGCGTGTAGCCGTCACGAGAAAGCGCCACTGCGAGTTTCTTGCCGTCATGGCTAAACGCGGGAGCGGAATTGTTGCCGCGGAAATTGGCCACCACGCGACGCTGACCGGTAGCTACCGTATGTACGTACACCACAGGTTTGTGCGCTTCAAAGCTCACATAGGCAAGTTGTTTGCCGTCGGGCGACCAGGCCGGTGAAATGATCGGCTCCTTGCTCTTTAAAGCCGGGAGCGCGTTTGCGCCGTCGCTGTCGGCAACGATCAGTTCATAGCTTTGCTTGGAATGCTGTACGACGTAGGCAAGGCGCGAAGCAAACATGCCGCCCAGCCCCGTGAGTTTGTCGTAAATGCGATCGGCAATGCGGTGGCTCACCATGCGAAGCTGGCGATCTCCCGCTAGGGCATACCACTCGTCAATCTGAGCGCCTGCCACCACATCAAATAGTCGGAAGCGAATATCCCAGCGGCCGTCAGCAAGTTTCACAAGAGAACCCGTGGCCAGAATATTGGCCTTTTTCTCCGTCCAGCGTTCAAACTGCGGGCGAAGACTTGTCTCAAGCGAAGCTTCGGTCGATGAATCGGTAATGATTTGAAAAGCCCCTGTGCGAGCTAGGTCGGCACTGACGACTTGCATCAGATCGATACCGGTTTCTGCCGAACCGTTGAATCGCTCGAGCGCAAGAGGAATACGATTGGCGCCCACGCCCGTGATTTCGATGCGCAGCTGAGCCCAAGCCGGAAGCGAAGAGAGACTGCCCGCGGCGAGCGCGGCAGCCATCAGACTTCTTCTGGAAAAAGAAACGTCGGAGTTCATTGTTCGTCTGGTGTCCGGTCGAATCTGCCGCAACGACAGACCCGACCTTCTTTTTCGAGATCGGAAGAAACACGGTGTTTCTTCCGCGATCCGTTTTAGTGACGGAAGTGGCGTTCGCCCGTAAAGACCATCACGATGCCGCGTTCGTCAGCCGCAGCGATCACTTCGTCGTCGCGAATCGAGCCGCCCGGCTGGATCACGCAGGTGGCACCCTGATCAACGATGACGTCAAGACCGTCGCGGAACGGGAAGAACGCATCGGAAGCCGCGGCGCTACCCGCCAGAGACAAACCGGACTCGGCAGCCTTGATGGCAGCGATGCGGGCCGAGTCGACGCGACTCATCTGGCCGGCGCCCACACCGAGCGTCATGCCGTCGTGCGCATAGACAATCGTGTTGGACTTCACGAAACGAGCAACGTTCCAAGCAAACATCATGTCGGCAATCTGAGCCGACGTGGGCTGCTTCTTGGTCACAACCTTCAGCGCGGATTCCGGGCAGATGCGGTTATCGAGTGTCTGAACCAAAAGACCCCCGCCCACACGCTTGAATTCGAAGTCATTGTGCGCGTCGCCGGCGGCAACCGTAAGCACGCGCAGGTTCTTCTTGGCGGCGAAAACGTCAAGCGCTTCGCGGCTGAATTCGGGAGCGATCACCACTTCGGCAAACTGTCCTGTGATGGCGCGCGCCGTGGCTTCGTCAACCGGACGGTTAAAGGCGATGATGCCGCCGAAAGCGCTCTTGGGATCGGTGCGGAATGCCTTCTGATAGGCCTCAAGCGCATTGCTGCCGATGGCTGCGCCACACGGGTTGGCGTGCTTGATGATCACACAAGCAGGAGTTTCGAAACTGCGGACGGCTTCCCAAGCGGCGTCCGAGTCAGCGATATTGTTATAGGAAAGTTCCTTGCCCTGATGCTGATGGAAACCGGCGAGCAAGCCCGGAGCCACGATGTGTTCGCGGTAGAAGGCTGCCTGCTGGTGCGGATTTTCGCCGTAGCGCATATCCTGAGCCTTGACCCACTGACGGTTGAAGACATCGGGGAATGTCTTGGTGCGTTCCTTGTTTTCGTCCAAGCTCGTGAGATAGTTGGTGATGGCGCCGTCGTAGCGAGCGGTGTGCGCAAAGACCTTCTTAGCCAGAGCCAAACGAGTGTCGGCAGATACTTCGCCCTTTTCATTGATTTCGGCAAGCACACGATCATAGTCGGTCGGATCCACGATCACGGCAACAGACTCGTGATTCTTGGCCGCGGCACGAATCATCGTCGGACCGCCGATGTCGATGTTTTCGATGGCCAGTTCAAACGTGCAATCCGGCCGTGCGATCGTCTGTTCGAATGGATAGAGATTCACACAGACGATGTCAATCGGGTCGATGCCGTGATCGGCAATCGCCTTCATGTGTTCGGGCACGGGACGACGAGCAAGAATGCCGGCGTGAATGTGTGGATCGAGCGTCTTGACGCGACCGTCAAGCATTTCCGGGAAACCCGTGTAGTCGGCTACTTCCTGGCAGGGCACGCCTTGTTCAGCCAAAAGCTTGGCCGTGCCGCCCGTCGACAGAATATGGTAACCCGCAGCCACGAGCCCCTTGGCAAAGTCCACGACGCCCGTTTTGTCGGAAACACTGATCAATGCTTGTTTGCGCATAGTTTTTCCTTTAATTTCAAAGTCCTGAGGCCGGAAACCCGTGCATGACGAGTTTCTTTCTCAGCGTATTTCGGTTAATTCCCAAAAGTGTTGCGGCAGCACGCTGATTGCCGTTCGTTTGTTTCATCGCCCAATCGAGCAACGGTCTTTCAGCGGCTTGCGTAATCATTTCGTAGAGCGGTAATCCGCGCACCCCTTCCAGGTCGCGCAGATAACTTTCGACGCGGTATACCACAAGTGCATTGAACGCATCGTTGGCGGTCACCCCTGGTTGCAAAATGCCCTCGAGGCCCTGCATCTTGGCGTTGTCATTTGCGTTCGTCATGGTTCGTCGACTCGGTGTGCCGTCGCGGGCACATTTTCAAAAAAATCCGACACGGCGCCCGAAAGCGCCTCCTTCGTCTCCAGCCGAAGCATCCGTCCAAGTTGGGCTCCCAATGCTTCGTCATGAAGGCAAAATCCTTCCAAATAATGCCGCAGATGCTTGCGAAAGGTTCTCACCAGCGCAAGTTCACGGCTGGGTTCGTCCCAATCTTCGCCGGCAAAAAGCGCCGACAAGTGTGTTCCGATCGTCTCGTACACGTCGTGGGCCGTCGGCGCGCCTGGATCGGACTTACCGTCAAGAAGCGCCTGCGCTCTCGAAAAGAGCCAGGGGTTGCCGCAGGCACCGCGCCCGATCATGACGCCGGCAGCCTGCGTTTCGCGCATCATAACCAGCGCTTCCTGCGGCGTTGTCACGTCGCCGTTGGCAATCACAGGTATCTGCACGGCTCGTACCACTTCGGCAATGTCGTCTCGATTCACGGTCCCCGTAAAGCGCTGCGCCCGCGTTCTGCCGTGAACCGTCACCAGACAAAAGCCCGCGTCCTGCGCTGTCTTGGCAATCTCGACAGCCGTTTTCGTGTCCTCGTCCCAGCCGGTGCGCATTTTCACCGACACGGGGATTGTGACAGCCGACGCCACCGCTCGCAGAATATCGCCGGCAAGCTTCGGATCGCGCATCACGGCCGAGCCGCAGGCCTTTCCGCAAACCACGCGAGCTGGGCAACCAAAATTCACATCGACCATCGACGCACCGCAATCCTGCGCCAATGCAGCCGCATTGGCCATCTCGGCGGAATCAGCCCCCAAAATCTGCACCACGGGAAAATGTTCGCGCGGATCGCACGCGTATCGGCGACGCGTCATTTCGGTGTGAAGCAGATGAGCACCCGAAGCGGCCATTTCACCCACGGCATAAGCGGCTCCGTGCTCAAGGCATACCACTCGAAAGGCCGCATCGGTGACGCCAGCCATCGGCGCCAAAACCAAATTCCCGTCCAACTGATACGGCCCTATCTGCATCCCACTGAAATCAAAGACAAAATCAACATCGCCCGACGACGTCGCAAACCCTTCGTTTACAACCCTCGCCATTGTACAGGAGTGTACTTTTGCACTCAGCTTGCGCTACGCGTTTGTAAGAGCTTCTCACAAATTTTCTAGATCGGGACAAAGCTCATCAATCGCGCCGCCACCGCCTCAACGGACTCTTCGCGAGCAAGCATCGCGGATTGTCCTGCAGGCAGACATGCCAAATCGTCCCGTCCCTGTTGAGCTGCCGCTCTAAGAATCGGACGCATCACTTCGCGCTGCAGCGGATAAGGAGCGTATATCAATCCCGCCTCATCAAGCGCCTGCACCAGTTCGCTCGGATACACGCGCGTCAAGCGACCGTTAAAACATCGTGTCAAACGCATCGAGACATCCGTCAGCAACGGCAACACAGTCTTGAACGATGCCGACGCCGTGCTCTCGACCGTACGCAACAGCGCCGAACCCACCATCACGGCACTTGCGCCGGCTGCGAGTGCACCATAGACCTGCTGAGGTTCGGCAATACCGCCCGAAGCAATCACAGGCAAACGCGTTGCACGAGCCGCATGCGTCGTCAGCACCGACATCCCGACGGCGGCTTCGTCATCAGAAGATTCGAAATTAAGACGAGGACCGCCGGCTTCAATTCCCTGGACAACCACCAAATCGGCTCCCGCAGCGCGAAGCACCTTGGCTTCCCGAAGCGTCGTCGCTGTTCCCATCCAAACAGTGCCTGCCTCTTTGAGTCGCTCGTCGTATTCCTCGCGCAACCCTCCGAACGTAACACTGACGACGGGAACGTGCTTTTCCAGAAGCACATCAAATTGCGCATCAAAGTCCGGCAATTCCTCGATCGTGTTGGGCTCAAGTCCCAGATCGGCGGCAAGGTCTTCCAATGCCGCAAGCATCCTGCGCTGACAATCAATACCTTCGGGCGTCGGCGCTTTGGCAGGCGGCACGCGCAAATTCACAGCAAAACGCGCATCGGCACCGGCAAGACGGCGCACTTCGTCAATGGCGTTGGAAAGCGCTTCGGGCAAAAGTTCGTCACCGGCAAGCACCCCCAAACCGCCGGCGCGGCACACGGCCGCTGTCAGTGCCGGTCCGCTAACTTCGGCCATCGGAGCGTTCATCAGAGGGATGCTTACACTCGTCACTTCCAAAAATCGAGCGACTCTCTCGCGAACTTGATTTTCAATCGATTGCATTTGGCGTTTTCTCTAAATTAGAAGCGGGCCCACTTCAGAGCCTCGGTGTTGCGCCGCAGCGCCTGCAGCTGCTCAATTGTGCCGATGTTGTCCCAAAAGCCCTCAAAAACTTCGGCCCGCATGCGGCCCTTATCGGCAAAGTCCCACATCCAGGGAAAAAGCTTGCACCACACAGGTTCCAACCCCTCGAATATTTTGGGATTGACTACCATGATGCAACCATAGCTGTGACCGCGCGGCGGTTCTCCTCGCAAAACCGTGCCGTCCGCGTATACGGTCAGATCTCCCTGACTGTTGAATTTTGGATTAGGTACAGCCACCAAAAAGACATCGTAATCGCCGGCTTCAATCTCGCGGGCTCGCGCATAAAGACGCGCAAAGTCGTAGTTGTGCACCACGTCCCCAGCCACGACCACAACGGGCGACATGTCGCGCCCGCCTTCTGTGAGAAGAGGCAAAGCACGCACAATGCCTCCGAGGCTTTCGAGAGACTGATCGTGCGTTTCTGCTTCCCGAGACAACTCCAAATGAAGACCGCGGGCAGCGAGCTCATGCGGCAGCGCTTCAAATGTTTCTGGCAGGTGCGCCGTGTTCATCACCACATCCGTGATTCCGGCGCGTTTAAGTCCGGCAAGCGTCCAGTCGCACAAACGCACGCCGTCGGCCACCGGTAAAAGCGGCTTAGGCGTCGTGTCGGTCAAGGGCCGAAGCCGAGAACCTCGGCCGGCGGCAAGCACCATTGCGCGCATTGCTGAAGTCTCCGTTTTTTAGTACGTCCAGCCAACCTTGGTCTTTTGTTCTTCGAACTGATCCAAAAGCCAGTTGATGGGCTTGAGTTCGTTGTAGCGGTTGGCCGTTTCGCGCACATAGTGCAGGAAACGCGGCGTATCTTCCAAATATTTCGGACGGCCGTCGCGGTAGTTGATGCGGGCAAAGATGCCGAGCACCTTGAGATGACGCTGCATGCCCATCCATTCGACATCGCGCCAAAATTCACCGAAATCCTGTGCCACGGGAATACCCGCCTTGCGTGCTTTGTCCCAATAGCGAATCGTGACATCAAGCACAAAACTTTCGCCCCAGCTGATAAAGGCATCGCGCATAAGACTGGCAATGTCATAGGTGACGGGACCGTAGAGTGCATCCTGGAAGTCCAACACGCCCGGCATCGGATCCGAAATCATCAGGTTGCGTGGCATAAAGTCGCGATGTACGAAAACCTTGGGCTGAGCCAGGCAAGCGGCGATGATCTTTTCGTAGACGGATTCAATGATTTCGTTTTGCTTTTCCGTGAGCGTATAACCGCGGTGTCGACCCACGTACCATTCGGGGAACAAATCGATTTCGCGGCGTAGCACGGCATGGTCATACTCGGGCAGCACGCCGGGTTTGGAAGCCGCCTGCCACTTCACAAGTGCATCGGTAGCCGCATCCATCAAACGGGCCGCATTGTCCTCGTTGAGAACATCCAGATAAGTCTGTCGTCCCAGATCGCTCATCAAAATGAAACCCTGCGCGGAGTCGCTTGCCAGAATTTCGGGAACGTTCAACCCCGCATCCTTCATGAGCGCGTCAACTTTCAGAAACGAATCAATCGGCTCCTTTTCGGGCGGCGCATCCATCACGATGTAGGTAGCGCTTTCACCCTGCACACGAAAATAGCGTCGAAAACTCGCGTCTGAACTCGCGGGCGTCAGGGTAGTCAAATCCAGTCCGGCCACAGCCTTCTGGCCACCCAACCACTGACCGAGTGCTTCCAGGCGTTCATCCTGCGGTGTCTGCATCTCTCTATTCCTCAAAAAACCACGGAAATTGTTTGGCGGATTATGGCCGAAAAGCCGCCATACTGCTCTGCAAAAATCAGTTCAGGCACAAATTCAAAACCAAGTTCGTGATCCAGCCAAAAGCTCTGTTCGTCAAAACGGCGTCAAAAGAACGGCAAATTTGCGTCTTTTTAGATCCTACTAACAAGTTAAACAACGGAAGCGCCAAGTCTCTCTCTTATAATCCGAACACCAAACAGAGAACCCAATTGAAAATGCCTCGGAATTCACAGCCGCAACTGCTCCCTCTGGT
>OGWQ01001881.1_pt1 | contig 10810 bp, 10 predicted proteins | sample 1576091 | NCBI WGS metagenome assembly OGWQ01 (sample SAMEA3541584, study PRJEB24748) | human gut metagenome | biome: human gut; feature: human-associated habitat; material: faeces | place: China | collected 2012
ACGGCTTTAGTTGATATTGGGATAAATTTTTACTTTTTATAATATTTATAGGTAATAGGTGAGTAGTTACTGTAAAATTCTATAATTAATGGAAAATAAAAAATGCTGAGGAGAAAAAATTCTTTTCAGCATTTTTCGTACATATATATTATTTTTCTAATATATTATTATCAAGTTCCCAATTATAGATAAATCCCTCTTTAGATAACATATCCTCTAGTTTAGCACAATAATTCTCTAAACTTATTATATCATTTATTGCACTATCCTTTTGCCCTAGAGAGTGTGCAATATCATTTCTAACCCTTCTACTGTGATCAAAAATCTTATAATACTCTATTATCTTCTTGTTTTCATTATCTTTTTTAAAGTTTGGTCTTGAAACTCTAGGCTCTAATTTAAAGAACCATTTTCTAGCATAATCTAGTAATTCCTCTTCACTTTTATCAGGATAAAACTCCCTTAACTCATCTGCTACATACCCTTTTATTGCCTCATTAATATTGATATATGCCATAGCATATCTACTTTGTTTATAGTGCCATTTAGACAATCTCACTTGAAGAATAAAATCTTTTTTTACTCCATCGAACTCTTTTACAAACTCTCTTACAATTTGAGGTATAAGCAATTTACCTGGTCCTTTCATCTCATCAATTTCAGGCAATAATTTTTTTAGAGAGTTTAAATTTTGCTTTAAAGTTCCAATATAATTAAGGTTCATAGCATGAGAGAAAGTTTTTAGTTTTTTTCTCAACTCTTCATTTTCAATATTATCTAATAAAAGATAACTATTTCCATAATTTTTAAAAGATTGAGCTCCTTTAATCCATTTTAAAAGTTTATAGAAAGCATTTAAATCAATAATTGGAGTGATATTGCTAGTTCTATCAGCTATTTCAAACATTCCATAAGAGATCATCTTTATCTCAATATTTTTATCCATAAGATCTGTTATAAAATTCATAACTAAAAACATCCACATAGCATTGGATCTAAAAGAGTGAGTAATATCAATATATACCTCATCTCCATCTTTAAGAGTGTCTTGTAAGTTTAAAATAATATTAAAGTTATCAAATATCTGCTCACTATCCACCCCATATTTTGTAACTCTTCCCTCTATCTTTCCATTAAATATATTATTGAACTTCTCTATTTTTAATTGAGAGATATCCATATCTTTATTAGCTTCAACTATTGTTTCAAATAGGCTCATAGCATACTCTTCATCATAATCTATATTGTATTTTTTACAATAATACTCATAAAGATTATCCCACATTGAACCTACTGTTCCTATAAAAATTGTTTTATCAATTTTGAAATGCTCTTCTATAACTGAGGCGATGAAACTTCTATTTTCATAGACTTTTCCTTCTAAAGAGTAGTTGGTTTCTCTATACTTTCCATCTCTTTTTTCTCCTCCACCTATACCTGCTATTAAAATTTTAGCCATAGTTATCCCCTTTCAAATTATTTTTTCTTTGAGTAATCTAATATTCTTGGAAGAACAGCATCTTTATTTTTCGTAAACCATTTTAATGTAGTATAACCTCTTTTATCATCTAGAGCTTCTGGGAATGGAGATTTAGAAAAATCTAAACTATTTTCCTTTGACAATATAGCTTGTAACTCTTTTATCTCTTTTCTATCATTAAGAATATACTGTTGTTTAGCTATATCTATATACTTCTCTTTATTACCTTTTTCATATGAAATAGTGAAATCACTATATCTATTTTGAGATTTTAATAAAAACTCTTTTATCTCTATCTTACTACTTCCAAAACCAAAGGCTTTAGCTTTTCCAAATTTATGTAACATTCCATCTTCTAACTCTAAAGAATAGATTAATACTCCTAATTCCTCTTCAGTTAAATTTTTAAACTCTACTTCAAATTCAAATATATTATTAGGCTTTAAAAAACTTAAACTTGAATTATATTTAGCTTTTTCCTCTGTTGTTATTGAATCTAAATATTTTTTATAGTTTTCTCCAGCTTTGATTTTATCACTATGATGCCAATAGAATTTTCTTCCTCTAATCTTAGCTCCATTATTGTCATAATTATCTCCATTTAAATAGAATCTAGCTAATGATGGGTGTGGCTCTCCAAGAGGTTTCATTGTAATTACTTCACTTAATTTCTCTTTTTTCTCACTGCATTTAGCATCAGATATAAATACTCTTCCCATATATGAAGTCATATCATTAGATTTTTTCTCTTCATTTGAATTTCCTGTTGTTCCAAATAATCTACAAGCAAAACATAGATTATCTAAAGAGCTACAAGGTTGAAACTCCTTTGGAATTAAAGAGTAAGGACTATATTTATATCTCAATCTAGGTATCTCCGAAAAAGCTAAATTAATAGCATTTTCACCCTCTACTTGAAAAATGATAGGATCATTTATTTGAATCTCTTTTCTATCTATCTTTTTCTCTTTCTTACTTTCTTCCTTATCTCTTTCATTTCTTTGAGTTATTAAATATTTCAAATCTTCATATTCAGTTAAAGGAAACAAAAAATTTCTACCCTTTCCCTTTTCAACAAAATCTTTTTTTACTAATATCTTTTCATATTTTTTATTTCCAATACTTGCTGAAACCCAAAGAATAGCATCTTCAGTTCCATCTTGAGTAACTTTATTAAAAGTATAAAAATCATTTATAACATCTGGATCTTTTTCTCCTTTTTTATAAGTTTTTCTTCCTGGTTTATCTATATGTCTTGCAATAGATTTATTAACCTTTATTGGATAAAATCCAGGAAGTCTATTTTTATCATCTATAGCCTCTTTATGTATTTTTATCTTTACAGACTCAACTATTAAACCTGCTTCTCCTGTTTTTTCATTTGGAAGTCTTTTAATTAATCCAAAAATATTTGTTCTTCCTCCTGCTTTTTCTCTCTTTTCTAGTCTATCAGTTTCAACATTTTTTATACAACTACTAGTTATAACTTCAACTATATTTCTTATCTCACCTTTTAAAGAACTAGCTTGTATAATATAGTTTCCGTTATCTTTTAAAATCATCTCTGTTTTATGATCATTACCTGTACTTACTCCACTTCCCATAAATAGAGGTGTTATATTAGTAAGAGAGCATTTTAATTTCCCACTTAAATTACCAATATTTTCCTTTATAGGTTTTCTATTTATCTTTTCAACATCTCCTAAAGAAACAAAGTTAAAAGGATAGGTAAATAATTTATTTACTTTTGATGCTGTATTTCCATTATTTTTATTATCTTTTCTTGCATTATTTCCTGTTCCATTATTATTTGAAGAAAGATCTACTTTTATAAAGGCAAAATTTTTTCCCTTCATTTCATACTCTATTTTATCACCTATTTTAAATAATTTTTGAGTAAATATCTTCTTTCCAACTTCTATTTTTTCCTCTATTTTTCCACCTTTATTTAAAGTTATTGTTTTTTCTGCTTCATTCATATCAATAACTAATCCTTTATTAGCCATTATCTCTCACCTCCAACTATACCAATATATTGGAAAGTCTCTATCTCACTCTTTTTCCCAAATCTAACTTTCAATCTCTTTCCATCGTTTAGATAATAGTATTTAATCTCCTCATCTGTAATATCACTTTTTCTGATTTCACTATATCTAATCTCTCCATCTCCAAAATTAAAAGCAGTTATCATAAAGTTATCATTAAAAATATACAACTTATAGAAATTTGTATCCAGAGTTTCTAACTCCCCTCTATATATTTTTCCCTCTCTATCATAGTCAATATATTGTATAGTTAGATCTTTTTCCTCTTTTAATCTCTCTTTTATCTCATCTAAATTAAACACTTTTAAATCTTCCATTATTCCACCTCTGCAAAAAGAGCCTTAATAAACTCATTTGGATTTTCCACATCTATCTTATTAAAGTTTTCCTTTAATTTTAAAACCTCACATAGATATTTATCTCCTATTTTTATTGATTTTTTCTCCACTCTTTCAAAGTATTTATTCATATCTTTTACAAGCTCTTTTTTCCCAAAATATTTATAATACAGCATCTCTTCAATCTCTAACTCAATCTGTCCAAATCCCCTTGTTTTAGAGTTTCCGATTCTTAATTCCCCATTTATACTATCTCTTAAAATAAAGTATAAAGTTTTTAACTCTTTAAGAGAGATATTATTTACAGTTATTTCACTAAGAAAATTTTCAGTAGTGTATTCAAATTTTAATGGAACAGTTGCCTTTCCTGAAAAGTGATCTATTGGAGTGATAGATCTAGATTTTAAAATATCCTTTAAACTTTCACTGATCTTGTCACTATCAGAATAAAATCTTTTTCTATCATCAACTTTATATAGAAAAGCATCTCCAATAAAGATTCTTGTTTTTTGAGACTTATCATCATCAGATTTTCCATAAAGTTTTTTTACTTCCTCTTCATTATTTTCAAAAATATCTAAAGTTCTATCTCTAAATGCTCCTCTTAAACTAGATCCAGGGATATAAATCTCCCCTTTTCTATTATCTTCACTGATTTTTTCACTACCACCATTATATTCTAATTTTGTTCCTATACTTGATTCAGTAGTTAAAAATCCTATGTAGTTCCCATCTTTATCTTCACTATCTTTTTCTTTATTTCCTAATTTTATCAATAGGGGAGACAATGGTTTTATTTTTAATTTTAAAATTAATTTGTTGTCTAATCTTAAAAACTCTCTCATTATAGTTCCCTCCTATTCTATTACTAAATCAATATCATCTATTTTTAAGAAATCCTCTTTTTTAAGAGTTCCCATTTTTCTCTTGAAAATATATTCTTTTAGATTTGATCTATCTACATATTCAATCTCTTTTATATCCAATCTACACTTTCCTATACCTCTTGAAAGTTTACCTCCAAAAAGATCCCCTTCAAGAATATCTTGTAAAGCTAAAGCTACTAAGTTAATTTGATACTTTTCAAGATTTTCTAATTCCATAACAAATTTAAACTTTGTTCCAGATGGTAACACATCATAGTCAAATTTAGCTCCCTTTTCAGTTGCCCCAGTATTTCTATCAATTTTTATTCCATCTCTTTTTATAGAATCAACATCAGATAAGATCTTCATATCAGCTATATGTATTCTTCCTGCCATACTTTTAAAACTATCTATCTGTTTTAAATCTTTACCTAATTTTTTAGCTACTCTTTCTCTTACCTTTGCTGGTACTTCTTTATCATCTAAATTAGTATAACCAAAAATTAGTTTAACATCAGCAGAGTTTAATTTATCATTTGTATTTTTATCCTTTAAAACTATTCCATTATCCTCTTCTAAAAATCTCTCTAACTTAGTGCTTAAATATCCTCTAAATGAAGAACCGGGAATATAATATAATTTTTCTCCATTTATCTCTAAATTCATAAATGGAGAATCTTGATTTTCTCCCTCTTTTCCACTACCTATATGTAAAGCTGTTAAAACTACTAACTCCCCAGTTATTTTGTATTTATTCTCAAATTTTGAAAAATCCATATTAATTTTCCCCCTTTTCTCCATCTAATTTTTCTTCTTTTAATTTTTTTGCACCAATGCTATATCTAACATATCTTTTTATCATCTCAAAAATTACTCTATTCTTTTTATTTTCACTTTGGAACTCACTATTCTCTAAAAAGTTTTTTTTGAAAAACTCATAGAACTCTTTTGTTCCTTTATTTTCTTCATTTCTTTCAATCTGCTCTTTTACAAATTTCTCTATCTCTTTACTTTGAAATGAAAAGTTTCTACCCTCTAAAATTGAATAAAATCTATTTAGTTGGCTAGAGTTTACCCCATCTAAAGCTCTTTTAAACTCTTCCCCCTCAATATATTTTTTTAATATCTCCTCTTTGCTCTCAACTAATTTTTCACTATCTTTTTTAATCTCTTTTCTCTCTTCAAGCTCTCCAAAAAGAAATTCACTTTTATACTCTTTTTTCTTTCTTGCAACTTCAAATTCCACTATTTTTCACCTCTCTCACTAGAGATTTTCACTCTTCCAAATCCCTCATTCTTTCTAAGTCCAAGCCCTTTCTCCTCAATCTCTTCAAGTTGTGGTAAAATACTATTAAAATCATCTATCTCATAAGTTAAAACACTACCTCTAGTGATTACCAACTCATCAACTTTTCTAATATTGTTAATTATATTGTATCCCCCTAGTTTCCCTGTGTTAATATAACTTTTATTTTCTTCAAATTTCAACTCTGATATTCCAACTAATGCTTTAAATTGCTCCCCTACATTGTATATAGTGTTAAATGGTAAAATTAAATCTGATTGAAGATCAAAAGTTAAAATCTTTTCATTAGCTTGTTTTTGTAACTTTTCTATTCTAGCTTTTAAATTAGCTCTCTCTTTCTCATATTTTCCAAATGTTATAACAGCTTTTCCAAAACCTTTTGATTTCATCTTTCCAAGATAGATTGTATAATTCTTATTTTCATCAACCAATCCCTCTGGTAAAATTATATCTCCAATTAATTTCTCATCACATTGTAGATACTCACTATTAAACAGCATTCCATCTTCTACTGATTTTGTTTGTGAATTGATAGCTATGCTAATCTCATTTCCCTTTGCCTTTAGCATAGATGTTCCTTTTCTCTCTAATTTTACCCCTTTTCCCTTTGATTTATCCTCTATCTCATTTCTAGGATCTACTATCTTATCTGTCTCTATCTTATCTCCATCTATTGCATACTTAGTTATAAATTTACTAGCTAAACTTATATCTCCAGAAATTGCATCTGATGCCTCTATACAAAGCAAATCTTCCAATGAAACATCTTTAGATTTTGCAAAATGCTCTATCATAGCTCCTCTAACTGTTGAACCTTGAATAGAATCTCTTACCTCTACATAGTTTCCTATCTCTCTACCTGTCAATATAAATGGCTCTTTTAAACTTAAAGTATAACTATATTTTTTTACTTTTCCATTTAAATTTGCTTTTGAATTTTCTTTGTTACTTTTTAAAATTTCAGATATTATATTATCAATAATATCCTCATTTTCTTTATATTTTAACTCTCTTTCTTTAATAAACAGATCTACTTTTCCAATTCCCCTAGATTTAAAACCACCAATAGTGTCTAAGTGGAATAGGCAAGCTAATATAAATTTTAGATCTTCTCTATCTATCTTATCAGGAACTTCTATATCTCCCTTAAACTCTGTTCCAGCTGTTATATGCTCATATCTAAAAAGAGAGTTATGAACAGTTGTTCTAGTTTTTCTATCTATTTTTATTCCATATCTATCATCAATGTTGTAATTATTCTCATCAACTAAAACTAAATTGGAAAATCTTAACTTATCAAAATTGTTATCTTTAATGTAATTTCCCTCTTTACCAAAATATTTATCTATAAACTCTTTTGTTGCATCTTCAGATTCTCCCAATCCTAATTTAAATTGAGTTACTCTCTCTTTTAAAATCCCCTTTATATGCTTCCCAGTAAAAAATGGTTTTCCTTTACTATCTACTTTTACAACTACATCTATATCTTTCCCTATTATCCCTAAAGATGCTGTAAGAGCAGGAGTTTTAAGTTTAACTGTGTAATTAATTTTCATCAGCTTCACCACCTACAAAATCATATAGCTCTACAATATCAAAAATATTGTTAAAATATTTTTCAAACTCTTGGTAATCATAGTCAATATTATAATTTTCCTTTATAAAGTTAATGTGTTCATCTTTCATTTTAGAAAGAATATTTATAAACTCCATTTTCTTTTCAAAATCTTCTAATTTTTCATCTCTCTTTAGCTCATAAATATATCTTAATTTATTCTTTGGAAACTTAATCTCTTTTAATTCCTTTATTGTAGTAAATAATTTCTCTACATTTTTAACTTTTGAACTTTCCTCTATATCAATAGCATATGGTCTTTCCATAACTAGATTATCTTTTTTCTTAACTTCATCTTTTCTATTTATTGTTTTTCTAAAGCTATCTATATCAACACAACCTTCAGAACCTATAACTTGGAAATCAATAAATCCTGTTTTAGCACTATGTTCATATCTTTTAGCTTTAGCAAGTTTTTGAAGTTTTAATGCTTGCTCAAAAAGTTGGAAGGCAGGTGTTTTAGATTTTGCTATAATAACCCCTGATGAAGATGTTATACTGCTATCCTTTGCCTTTGTTCCTTGTATATAATCTTTCATCTTCTCTTCAAATATTTTTTGGAATTTTTCAGAAAGTTCTAACACTAACTCTGGATTAAATACTGCACAAACATCATCTCCACCAACAATTAAAAACTCTCCAAATCTCTTTTCATCTTTCTTTTCAGCAAATATCTCCTTTATAGCCTCAAGAAGTGCATCTTTTGTATTTCTATCCAATGTTTCACTAAATTTATTTAAGAAACCTAAATAATCCTCTTCAACTTTTGGATTGTCAGTTTCCTTTTTAAACTTATCAGCTACATTTTTTAAGAAATCTCCCAAGCCGTCTCCATCACTATACATAAACCCTATAAAGCTCTTTCCATTTTCATAGTCACTTATCTCTGTTCCAAGCTCAATAGTGTTAAATTCCTCTTTCATATTATTATAGAAACTTATTTTCTTTTCACTTTTAGTATCTTTAACTCTATTTGAGAATATAAGTTTTCTTAAACACTCTTCACAGATAATTCCCTTATTATCTCCAGTTCCATTTTTTGTTCCTGTTAAATCCTTTATTTGCTCTCTAAGTTTTGGAATCTCTATTGAATAATCATCTTCTATTAGGTAATCATTTTCTACTGAAAAATTATCAAGTTTTACCCTTCCATCTTTTACATTTAAACCTATATTTTCTAAATCTCTCTCTAAATTCTCCACTGATATTTGAGCTGAGTTTCTTCCACAAAGTTCACACTTCTCAACTCCTATAAAGTCAGGATTCATCATTGGGAAACCTTTGCTCTTTTCAATTGCTGTATTTTTAGCTAGTTCATCTATATCTTCCCAAATCTTTCTCTTATTTTTGCTATTGTCTCCACCAACTTTATACTCTGTTTTAGCAAAAGAGGCTACAATTTTTGAATTAGAAGCTTTTATTTTATATGCTTTTTTTACTTCATTGGCTATTTTTTTAGCTATATCTTCACTATCTACAAAAAACTTAGCATTTCCAGCTCCAATATAGATAATATCCTCTTTTTTTACCCCATTATTTTTTAATATTTCTGGAACAACTATCTGATTTAGATAATCTAATAAATAACTTGCTCCTCTTATTATTCTCAACTTATTAGTAGAAAATAAAAAATCTTTAATTTTAACTGTTTCCACAGTCATAATATATCTTGACATAAATACCCCCTAGCTATTTATTTTTATCTTTCCATAACCATTTTTATTTTTGTAACCTACTCCATTTTCAATCCCATAATTTAATATGTTTTCAAAATTTTCAATAAGCTCACTATCTATATTTTCAAAATTTAATTTTAATTTTCCTTTAAAAGCTGTTGTTGTATAATCTTTTAATTGAACCTCTACACTTTCCAAACTATTTTCAACTACACTTATTTTTTCAATACTCTCTCTTGAAATATTGATTTTATTTTCTTTAGGAAGAAGTTTATTAAATTTTCTCAATAACCAAGAGAAAAATAGATAGTTGGAATACTCACCTTTAAAATTAGAACCAATTTTAAATAGTGTTGGTGTTAAAAACTCTATTGTTAATATTTTATCTTCTAATAACCTTTTACACTTTTCTAACTTTACCTCTTGTATATCCAAATTAAAATCTAAGATCTTTAGTTTCCTATTTTCTAACTTTAATTTAGTAATTTCATTTATTAGCTTATTTAGAAACTCTTTACCATCTATTTTTAATGATAAACTATTTTTTTCTAACTTAATCTCCTTTAGGTGAAATACTTCATCTTGTAGATTTAAACAGCTTAAAACTTCAGATTTTAAAATATTTTCTCTTATTTTTAGCTCTTTCCCCTTAAATTTAATTATTAACTTATACATCTATCTACTTCCTTTATGTGCTTATAATCTTATTTTACAACATTATTTTTAAAAAGCAATAGAACTACTCATAAATCTTTATTTTAAAAAAATTTTCTATTAAAATTACTTGCTATTTTACATATAAATTACATCTTGTTTATAAAAATCATAGTTTGGAATATAGCCATATTTATAACTTCTTAAATACTCCTCTTTATTTATTGGCATACACAATAAACTATCAGTTTCAATCTCAAGTTGAATATTTATCTCTTCTAAAATTTTCTCAATTTTATTTCCAAAAATTTCTCCTATAAAAACAGAACGTTGAACTCTAACAAAACCTCTATCAATTAATAATTCTGATACTTTTCTTCTAATTCTATTGTTGCTTATATCATAAGTTAATATATAGTTCATATTCTCACCTCTAAAATCATATTTTTTAATTTTTTCAGTTCAAATTTTATAATATCATCAATGGTATATTTTTTACCATTATACTCTCTTCCATTTCTAAAAACGTTGTTAAAATAACTGCTTATTATACGTTTCCCATCAATAGTTAAACCTTTATTACTATCTCCTTCAAAATACTCTTCCTTTATTACTTTATTATTAAATAGATCAAAAACCCCTTCCAATGCTAATATCCTATATTTTTCAATAAAATCATATAATAATGGTAACCTATTATTTCCTTCAGTATGTAATATTCCAACTGTCGTATCAAACCCTTCTTGAAGGATTAAAGTTTCTATTTTTCTATACAACATTCCAAACATATAATTTAAAACTATATTATATGGTTCTTTTGCTCCCTGATG
>OGWQ01001883.1_pt1 | contig 10806 bp, 10 predicted proteins | sample 1576091 | NCBI WGS metagenome assembly OGWQ01 (sample SAMEA3541584, study PRJEB24748) | human gut metagenome | biome: human gut; feature: human-associated habitat; material: faeces | place: China | collected 2012
TATTTTACTCAGTTGCATAACTGATATTTACACCAATTTATTGTTTGTTGATTTTATCATCTTTCTCTATTCTGTTGCTAATGTCCTTTTTTCATTCTCTTTTGTTTTCCGCTTTCCTGCGGTACATTGATTATAATATCACATATTCTATTTTTCGTCAACAACTTTTTTTATTTTTTTAGAATTTTTATTTTTAATTATTTTCCAAAAAATTTATTTAATTCTTCCTCTAATTTTTTAAGCTGTTCATCTCTGTAAAAATAGTGTTTAGAATCTCTTAAGATTTCTAATTCACAGTTAAATTCTTTAGAAAACTTTTCAGTAGTTTTCAAACTACAAATTTCATCTCTTTCGCCACATAAAATATATGTTTTTGTTTCCCATTTAGTTATTGGATTTTTTTTAACATAAGAATAGTAATCCCAATACAGTGTCTGTCCAATAGGTAAAGTAATTTCTTTTTTTATTTTCAGTACTTCTTCTGTTACTCCAAAGGCTGACATCATATCTTCAATAACTTCTTTCATATCTAGAAGTGGAGATAAGAAAAAAGCTTTCTCTATTTTTTTCTCTTTATAGTCTAAAAGACTAAAATAAGTTCCTATACTGTTAGTAAATAAAGATATACTATTCCATTTTTCTTTAAGCATATTATAAATATCACTTAATTCTTTTGTGCAAACTTCTGGATTTAAAGGAATAGTTTCATCTTTTCTTTCTCCATGTTTTGGCAAATCAAAACTTAAAACCTGATACCCATATTTTTCAGAAACTTTAGCCAATATTTCTATTGGAATATCTTCCTTATTAGACATCATTCCATGAACTGCTAATATTATTTTATTACTTTCATTTCCCCATAAAATAGCAGGAATATTATTTATTTTAAATTTTTTTTGTTTTATCATTTTTTCTCCTAGTAAAAAGCGAAGCAATTCTTATCATCAAAAATCGCTCCGCTCTATCAATTATTATTTTTTAAATCTCTCTAGTATACTCTTTTAGCCACTCTTTCTCTTCAGCAGTTAAATATGGAGATACTTTATCAAATACCATTTTATGATAAATGTTCAAAAATTCTCTCTCATCTTTTTCTAACATCTCTGGAATAACTCCATCTAAATCAAGGGGAACATAAGTCATTGTTTCAAATTCCATAAATTGCCCAAAAACTGTTTTTTCAGCTTTTTTAACTATCAATTCATTTTCCAATCTAATTCCATGAGAACCTTCTATATATACACCAGGCTCATTTGTAACTGTCATTCCCTCTTCTAAAATTTGAGGATTAGTTTGGAATCTTATTCCTTGTGGTCCTTCATGTACATTTAATAAGAATCCTACTCCATGTCCAGTTCCACATTTATAGTCTATTCCTCTTTCCCATACTGGTCTTCTAGCTAAAATATCTAAGTTAGTTCCTCTAGCACCATATAAGAATTTTACTTTAGATAGAGAGATCATTCCTTTTAATACCAATGTAAAGTGCTCTTTTATCTCCTCTGGACACTCACCTAAAACAAATGTTCTAGTTATATCTGTTGTTCCATCTAAATATTGAGCTCCTGAATCTATAAGTAATAGATTTCTTGGATATAATTTACTATTTGATTTTTCATTTGCACTGTAATGCATCATAGCAGCATTTGCTTCATAAGCAGAGATAGTATTAAAACTAGGTTCTATATATAGTTTCTGTTCCTTTCTATACTCTTCTATCTTATCACTTACACTTATTTCACTCATCTCAATTTTTCCAATATTAGTTTTTAGCCAATACATAAATTTAGTTACTGCTACTCCATCTTTTAAATGAGAACTTCTTAAATTTTCTAATTCTACTGGATTTTTACAAGCTTTCATCAATGTTGTTGGATTATTTCTATTTAAAATAGTTCCTTTTATGCTATTACATATTAAATAATTCACTTTATCATTATCTAAAAGCACTATCTCATTCTCACTATTTTTTACATCTTCATATACTTCAAAATAATCTTTTATCTCGACACCAATTTCTTCTAAATATCTTCTTACATCATCATTTATTTTTCTGCTATCTATATAAAGAGTAACTTTATCTTTTGATATAATTGAATAAGCCAATGTAACTGGATTATTTTTTATATCTCTTCCTCTTATATTAAATAACCAAGCTATATCATCTAAAGAAGTTAAAATATGTTTATCTGCCTTTAAAGCTTCCATTTTTTCTCTTAGTTTATTTAATTTGCTTTTAAAGCTTTCTCCAGCATATTTTTCATCCAGTATAAAAACTTCTGTTATTGGTAAAGATGGTCTATCTTTCCAAATCTCTCCTACTAGATCATATTTATCTTCTAATGTTATATCTTTATTCCCAAACTCATTTTTTAGATCAAATATAGTTTTACCAGATATAACTTTTCCATCAAATCCTAAAGTTTCACTATTTTTTAAATTTTGATTAATATATTCTGAATATGTTGGAACTCCCTCTTCTCCCATTTTAAAAAGAGTTATTCCACTACCTTGTAGTTGCTTTTCAGCCTGAATAAAATATCTTCCATCTGTCCACAATCCAGCTTTATCTTTTGTTACTACAACTGTTCCAGCTGATCCTGTAAACCCTGATATAAACTCCCTTGATTTAAAATATTCTCCTACATATTCACTTTGATGATAATCTGATGATGGAATCAAATAGATATCTATTTTTTTATCTCTCATCAAAGTTCTTAGTTGTTCAAGTCTTTCAACTACACTATTCAAAAAAATCACCCCTATTTAATATATTTTATTCAACAGTAACTGATTTTGCTAAATTTCTAGGTTTATCTACATCTAACCCTTTAGCTACTGCTGTATAATATGCTAATAATTGTGCTGGTATCACTGCTAAAACAGGAGCTAAAATATCATCAATATCACTAATAGCTAGCACTTCATCAGAAACCTCTATTATATCCTTATAGCTATTTTTAGTTATAGAAATAATATATGCCCCTCTGGCTTTTAACTCTTTTATATTTGATACAACTTTTTCTACCATATCCTTTTGAGTAGCTACTACAACTACCATTGTATCATTTTCTATTAAAGCAATTGTTCCATGTTTTAACTCTCCAGCGGGGAAAGCTTCAGTATGAATATAAGTTATCTCTTTCATTTTTAGAGATCCTTCTCTTGCTACTTTTTCATCAATACCTCTTCCTATATAGAAACCATTTCTTTTATCTTTTATAGTTTCAGCTATCCCTTTTATTTTTTCTTTTGAATCAAAAATTTCTTCTATTTTACCACTTAAATTGTATGCTTTCAATATATAATTTTTATATTCAGCCTCTGTTATTTTGTTAAGTTTTAATGCTATCTCTAGTGATAATAGATAAAAAGTCGTAACTTGTGCAGTATAAGCCTTTGTTGAAGCTACTGATATCTCTGGTCCAGCTAGTGTATAGATTACCACATCTGCTTCTCTTGATATAGTTGATCCTACTACATTAGTTATAGCTATTGTCTTTGCTCCCTTAGATTTTGCCAATCTCAATGCCATTAAAGTATCTAATGTCTCTCCAGATTGACTTACGAAAACAACTACATTTCTTTCATCAATAATTGGATCACTATATCTAAACTCAGAAGCTATTTCTACATTAGATCTAAATTGAGCTATTTTTTTTAGATAGTTAGCCCCTTGTAGTCCTGCATAATATGCTGTTCCACAAGCTACTATATCTATCTCTTGAACCTTACTAAAATCTATCTCCTCAAAAAGATCTGTAAGTTTCTCTTTACCATCCTCTTTTGTATAAAATTCTAGAGTTTTATTTACAACTTCTGGTTGCTCCTCTATCTCTTTTAACATAAAGTGTGGGTATCCATTTTTACTAGCTTGCTCCATATCCCATTGAATTTTATTAATCTTTTTACCAATAAGATTTAGATTTTTATCATACACCTTTACTTCTTCTTTTTCTAAAATTCCTATCTCATCATTTTCAAGAAAAATAACATCTCTAGTATATTTTAAAATTGCTGGAACATCTGAGGCAATAAAATTACTATTTTTACCTACCCCTATAATCAATGGACTCTCTTTTCTTGCACACACTATTTTTTCAGGTTCTGCTTCATGAATTATTCCTAAAGCATAACTTCCTCTTAATCTCTCTGTAACTTTTTTCAAAGTTTCTAATAGATCGCCATTATAAAAATATGAAAAAAGTTGAGCTACCACTTCACTATCAGTATCCGATATAAATTTATATCCTTTCCCAATAAGTTCTGATTTTAAAGCTGAATAGTTTTCAATAATTCCATTGTGAACTATTGCTACCTTTCCATCACAACTACAATGAGGATGTGAATTAATATCGCTTGGAACTCCATGTGTTGCCCATCTAGTGTGTCCTATTCCTACATTAGCAAGATGTACCTTCTCTTTTAAAGACTCTTTTAAATTAGATAATTTACCACTTTTCTTATCTACAAAGATTCTTCCCTCTTCTACAACTGCTAACCCAGCAGAGTCATAACCTCTATATTCAAGTTTACTTAACCCATCTAAGATTACCTCTACTGCTTGTTGATCATTACCTACATATCCTATTATTCCACACATATGTATTCCTCCTATTTATATTTAATTTTAAATGTTCATAGGAGATTTGTTACAGTTGCTCCTTTGTAATAGAAGTCACCTTCTATCTTTACTAGCAACGGTTGTAACCACCTCTGAGAAACCCGCCGAATTTTCGAATATCTCAGTCCTCGTCAACTTTATTAAAAATAAAGTTCTGGCGCTTGTCTTATATAAAATCTCCGTTCACTATTATAATATATAAAAAAAGGTTAGTCAATAAAAATATCAACCAACCTTATATTTTATAATTTATTTAATTTTAAATTTAGCTTATTTTCCAGCTTTTGCTTTTTTTAATTCTTCAGCTAGTAATGGAGCTATTTTATTAGCATCTCCTACGATTCCTAGGTCTGCAACATCAAATATAGGAGCATCTTTATCTTTGTTGATAGCTACGATATATTCAGATTCTTCCATACCTGCAACGTGTTGGATAGCTCCTGAAATTCCACATGCGAAGTAGATATCAGGTCTAACTGTTTTACCAGTTTGTCCAACTTGTCTGTCGTGATCAATGTATCCAGCGTCTACTGCTGCTCTTGAAGCTGAAACTGTTGCTCCAATTTCTTTTGCTACTGATTCTAGAGCTGCGAAATTTTCAGCAGAACCAATTCCTCTTCCTCCAGAAACTAGTATTTTAGCTTCAGAAATATCTACTTTGTTAGCAGTTTCTTTAACTACTTTAACAATTTTTACTTTCATTTTAGAAGTGTCTAGAGTTACAGGGAATTTTTCGATTTCTCCTACTCTTCCTTCTTCTCTAGGAGCTTTTTGCATAACTCCAGGTCTTACTGTTGACATTTGAGGTCTGTGATCTGGACAAACGATTGTTGCCATTAAGTTTCCTCCAAATGCAGGTCTTGTCATTTCTAGTCCTTTAGTTTCTTCAGAAATTTCAAGTTTTGTACAGTCAGCTGTAAGTCCAGTTTTCATTCTTGAAGATACTCTTGGTGCTAGGTCTCTTCCTAAAGTAGTTGCTCCGAAAAGAACTATTTCAGGTTTTTTAGCATCTATTATAGCTTTAAATACTTGTGCATAAGCTTCAGTATCATAGTTTTCTAATCTAGCTTGATCTACAACTATTACTTTGTCAGCTCCATATTCAACAAGAGTTTTAGCTAATCCTTCAACATTATATCCTATTAAAGCTGCTGTTACTGGTACATCTAATTTAGCTGCTAATTCTTTAGCTTTTCCGATTAGTTCTAAACCTACGTTTTGAACTACCCCATCTCTTTGTTCTGCAAATACTAATATTCCTTTATAATCATTTAAATTCATTATCTTATCTCCTTTGTCTTAAGGTTCATTTGTTAAATAACAAATTTTTCTTTTAATTTTTCTATAATTAAATTAACTGCTGCTTTTGTATCAAGATCATCAAATACTTTACCAGCTTGTTTAGCTCCTTTAGTAAATGATTTTTTAACTTTTGTAGGTGATCCTGCTAGTCCGATAACTGCTGGATCAACTGTGATACTATCAAAGTTCCAAGTTTCAACTGGTTTATCGAAAGCTTCTACAATTCCTTTAACTCTCATATATCTAGGTTGATTAGCTTCTGATAATACAGTGATTAAAGCAGGAAGTTGAACATTTACTAAGTAATATCCATCTTCTACAGCTCTTTCAATTGTTAATGAATTATCTTCTTTATTATATTGCATATTTTTTACATAAGATACTTGAGGTAATCCTAAGTGTTCAGCTATTTGTGGACCTACTTGTGCAGTATCTCCGTCAATTGCTTGTCTTCCAGCGATGATTAAGTCAGCTTCTATATTTCTTAAAGCTGCTGCAATTGTATTAGAAGTAGCTAGAGTATCAGCTCCTCCAAATTTTCTATCTGTTAAAAGAATAGCTCTGTCTACACCCATCGCATAAGCTTCTCTTAAGATTGCTTCTGCTTGAGGTGGTCCCATTGTGATAACTGTTACATGAGCTCCATATTGATCTTTTAATCTTAAAGCTTCTTCTAATCCAGCTTTATCGTCTGGGTTCATGATACTAGGAACTCCATCTCTGATTAGTGTTCCTTTTACTGGATCCAATTTTATCTCAGTTGTATCTGGAACTTGTTTTATACAAACTACTATTTTCATCTTCCATCCTCCATATATTAATTCATATACTCAATTTTTCACTATTAGTTATTTTTCAAATTATTTTAAAAGATTTCCTGCTATTACCATTCTTTGAACTTCTGAAGTTCCTTCATAGATTTCAGTGATCTTAGCATCTCTCATCATTCTTTCTACTGGATATTCTCTAGTGTATCCATATCCTCCGTGTAGTTGAACAGCTTTAGTTGTTACTTCCATAGCTGTTTCAGCTGCAAATAGTTTTGCTCTAGCTGCATCTACAGTATAAGGAAGGTTGTTGCTTTCTCTCCATGCTGCTTTGTAAACTAGAAGTCTAGCTGCTTCTACTTTTACTTCTAAGTCAGCTAATTGGAATTGAGTGTTTTGGAATTTAGCAATAGCTCTTCCAAATTGTTTTCTTTCTTTTACATAGTTTACAGTTTCATCTAAAGCACCTTGAGCAATTCCTAATGCTTGAGAAGCGATTCCTATTCTTCCTCCGTCAAGAGTCATCATAGCAATTTTAAATCCTTTTCCTAATTCTCCTAATAGGTTTTCTTTTGGAAGTCTTACATTTTCAAATATTAATTCACAAGTTGAAGAACCTTTAATTCCAAGTTTCTTTTCTTTTTTACCAATAGTAAATCCTGGAGTTCCAGCTTCAATTATGAAAGATGAAATTCCTTTTAATCCTTTTGATTTATCAGTCATTGCAAATATTACATATACATCTGCATATCCAGCATTTGTTATGAATATTTTTGATCCATTGATGATCCATTCGTTAGTTACTTCATCTAAAACAGCAGTAGTTTGTTGTCCAGCAGCATCTGTACCTGCGTTTGGTTCAGTTAATCCAAATGCTCCAATCCATTCTCCACTTGCTAATTTTGGAATATATTTTTGTTTTTGAGCTTCAGTACCAAATTTAAGTATTGGCCAAGTTCCTAGTGAAGTGTGTGCAGAAACAATAACTCCTGTAGTTGCACAAACTCTAGAAAGTTCTTCTACAGCCATAGCATACATTACGTTATCTCCACCTGCTCCTCCATATTCTTTTGGAATAGGAATTCCCATTAACCCAATTTCAGCCATTTTTTTAACAGTTTCTACTGGGAATCTTTCTTCTTCGTCTACTTCAGCAGCTAAAGGTTTTACCTCATTTTCAGCAAATTCTCTTATCATTTGTCTGAAAAGTTCATGTGTCTTAGGTATATTAAATTCCATTATCTTAATCCTCCTACTAGTTATTGTTAACTTTTTTTATTTTTCTTGACCTTTTAAGACGTGTGTCTATTTTAGGATTTACTTTGATTCTTGAAACTTATGCTTACAACTTTATAAACACTAAACTTCCTTCTGAAAATCCTCTAATAACTTTTTGAATACCTTTTTAAGATACTCTTTTTTGACATGAATTACTATAATTTTATTTACTAGAACTTTTCTAGAAATAAAATCTTTGGGATATTCTTAGGTATCTCATTTATCACTCTTTGTTATTAAAAAATAATAACTAAAAAATGATAAACTTTACAATACACTTTTCCTATAATAATTATAGCACTTTTTTGTCAAAAAATTAACTACTTATTTTTTGTTTTTTGCCGTTCAAAAATCGTATTTTTAATTTTTATACGTATTGATTGCTTTTTTTAAAAACATACAACCTGTCAATTGCATCTCAATATAAGTTATACCAATATTTTAAAGTAAAGTCAAGTACTATGAAAGAGTTTATATATTTTTTGTTTAATTTTAATCATTTTGTTAGTAAAAAGTAATCAATAATTATTTTTTGTTTTCTCCATTTTTCTTTAATTTTAGTTATTTTTATCCTTTTATTTTTTTCTAAGATCTTTCAACAAAATTCCATATATTTTTTTTATTTTTTCCATTATACTTTTTTATTTTATGGGCAACTTTTATTCAAACTCTTTTTTATAGTTTTTATATTAAATTATATTTATTTTTCTATAATAAATTGATATAATGCTATTGGAGGTAATTATATATGAAATTAAATGAATTAGAAACAGTGGTTAATCTTTTAAATAAAGATATGAAAATTATACAAAGGGTTGACCATTTTGCATTCTCTCTAGATTCTCTTCTAGTTTCAGAGTTTGCATCAATAACTAAATATACCAATAAAATTGTAGATTTAGGAACAGGAAATGGAGTGATCCCTCTATTTCTTTCAAAAAAAACAAAAGCTCAAATAACAGGAATTGAGATTCAAGAGATCTCTAGTGATTTAGCTAAAAGAAATGTTCAACTAAATAATTTAGAAGATCAAATCTCTATTATAAATGATGATATGAAAAATTGGAGAAAATATTTTAGAAATAACTCTGTTGATATGGTTATTTCAAATCCACCTTTTTTTAAATTTGATGGAAATGAAAAACAGCTTAATGATCTAACTCAACTTACCCTTGCTAGACATGAAATCTCTATTACCTTAGAAGAGATTATTCAAACTGCATCTAATCTTTTGAAAGATAAAGGTCATTTTGCTTTAGTCCATAGAGTTGATAGATTCATGGATATAATTGAAAATATGAAAAAATATGATATTGAACCTAAAAAAATCCAATTTTGTCATACTAAAATAAATAAAGAGGGAAAAATACTTCTTGTAGAGGGAATTAAATATGGTAAACCTGGTTTAAGAATACTTCCACCTTTAATTGCCCACGATGATGATGGACAGTATTCTGCTGAAGTTCTTGAAATGTTTAAGTAATTTTTTCATTTTGGGGAGGATTATATGAATGAAAATAGAATTCTTATTATGGCTAATATGGTAGGAAAAATGGCACTTCAAAGTGGTGCTGAAACTTACAGAGTAGAAGATATTATAAATAGAATTTGTAAACACTATGGTCTCAATGCTCAATGTTTTGTTTCTATTACTTGTATTATTACTTCTGTAAGAAATTCTAAAGGTGAATTGTTCTGTTCTGTTGAACGTGTTCCAAATAGATCTACCAACTTAAACAAAGTTCATTGTATAAATCAATTGGTGAGAGATATAAAAAAATATACATTGGAAGAATTTACTCAAGAAGCTGTTAAAATAGACAGAGAGGTTCCTTATAGTAAATTTATGTATTTTTTAGCTTATTGCCTTGGAGCAGCTTCCTTTGCTCTACTATTTAAAGGTGAAGTTCACGATGCTGTGTCTGCTTCTATTGGTGGAGGACTTATATTTATAATTTCAGATTTTGCAGCTAAATTGCAATCTAATAGTTTTTTTATCAATACTTTAGGGGGATTTATCTGCACCATCTCAGCTTATTTAGCTTATAAGATAAATTTTATAACATCTGTTTCCTACTCAATCATTGGAACTATTATGCTTCTTGTTCCTGGAATAGCTCTTACTAATGCTATTAGAGACTTAGTAGCTGGAGATCTTCTTTCTGGTATGTCAAGAGCTGTTGAAGCTTTTTTAGTGGGTGCTGCCCTAGCTATTGGAACAGGTTTTGCTCTATTTATACTTTTAAAGTTAGGAGGAATATAGATGTTGTTAGAGATGTTATGGGCTGCTGGGAGTACATTTGCCTTTGGAATACTTTTTAACTTAAAAGGAAAAAAACTATTTTTTGCAGGAGTAGGTGGAGCATTAGGTTGGGGAGTTTATATTATTTTCAAAAATGCTGAATATTCAATTCCAGCTTCTTTTATGTTTGCCTCTATGGCTCTCACTATCTATTCAGAAGTTATGGCAAGAATATTAAAAACTCCTGTAACTTCCACTTTAATTGCTAGTCTTATTCCTTTAGTTCCAGGTAGTGGAGTTTACTTTACCATGTCCTATCTTGTGGAAAATAAACTTGAAGAGGCTATGTCCAAAGGAATTGAAACTGTATTAATTACTGCTGCTATCACTGTTGGAATAGTTTTTGTATCCACTTTTTCACAGATTTATTATAAAATAAGAAGATATAATAGAATTAAAAAAATGGTAAAATTAAGAAAGTCAAAAAAGAAAAAACAGATAAATAAGATGTAATTATTCTAAATAAAAAACACTCTCTATGTAGTGAACCCATTTTCTTAGACACATATTTTAATTGTTGATTAACAAGGATT
>OGWQ01001886.1_pt1 | contig 10796 bp, 6 predicted proteins | sample 1576091 | NCBI WGS metagenome assembly OGWQ01 (sample SAMEA3541584, study PRJEB24748) | human gut metagenome | biome: human gut; feature: human-associated habitat; material: faeces | place: China | collected 2012
CTTCATCAACTGTCAATCCGGAAGATTTAACGATCACCTCTACAGGGATTCCTGCCTTTTTCAAATTACGGGCAATCTGGATCCGGGCCTCTCTTTCTCCTTCTGCACGACCTTCCGCAATACCCTCAGCACGTCCTTCCGCACGACCTTCGGCACGTTCTGTGAAAATGTTATCTCTCAAAATCACAATATTATCCAAATGCCGGTAATACGCATTCAATTCTTCCTTCGTCATCCGGTCAAGTTTCAGCCTTTGGCGGGCTTCATTCAGTCCAGGAGCTACTCCTGTATCCGGAATATCTCCTGTATTCAAATAATAAATCCATTCTTCAAGAGGACTTTTGGCTATCTGGTTAAAATCATTCACCTTCAATATATAGTACTCCGGATATAACTGGCTTACGCTATCCACTTTGAAGGTCTGTTTTTGAAAAGGAGTCAGTTCCAGAATATCCCCTTGATGGATGCCACGAAACTCCGTTTTACCATGATAAACAAGATCCTTGCCGCAGCCTAAAGAGAAATATACGATATTGACACTGTATACTTTACGGACTTGGTCATATCCTTCTCCACGATTGATATATTCGGTTACTAACTTAGAAGCTCCGAAAAGCATACGTTGAAAATAGGCGTATTCATTATTATTCTGAACTTCAATCAAAATCAGTTCACCTTTAGAATTCTCAGCAAGCATATCCACACGGTTATACTTATCGAACTCATCTTCCTGATTACTTTCACTTTCCAATAACTTCTGAATCAAGATTGTTTCACCCAGAAGAGTAGTCAAAAGGCCTTCGAGTACGGCGAAATTGGCTTTATTACGCAAAAGGCGTTTCATCGCCCAATCGAAACGAATATAATTCCTTGGCATAGGTTCGTCTCCTTTCTCTGTTTCTATTTTCATAATAACAAAGGTACACGAAATATGTTAGATTCCAAAGCAATATGTTTATATTCACAAGCGTTTCTTTTCTATCATCCTAATCTTTTCACAAACTCTTCCGCCCGTGCCAACGTCTCCGGCTTGCCGATATCAATCAGTTCCAGCTTTTCCGTAAGATAACCGCAATAATCCGTTTGCCCGCAGGTAGCCAGATAAAAGTCCATAATAGAGAACTTGCCTTCCCAGCACGGCACTTCCATCAACTGGAAGACAGCAGGCGAAAAAACATGGATACCGCTAAAGGCATACTCTCTATACAGCGACTCATCATATAGGAAACCTTCGGGCCTCACCTGTCCCGTATCTTTGTTGATCCATCCGCACAATCTTTGTTCCGCATCAAAAAGCAGATAACGGGAAGTTTTACGCCGGCTGGCGAGCAAGGTGGCTACACTTCCGTTCCGCAAATGAAAGTCATACAGTTCTTTCAGATTCATATCCGAAAGAATATCCACATTATGCACAAGGAAGGGTTCATCGGAATTTTCAAAGAATCGACGGGCTTTTCTGATTCCTCCCCCCGTATCGAGCAGCAGGTCCCGTTCGTCGGAAATATGCAACGTCAGTCCGAAATCATTGTTAGCTTTCAGAAAATCAATAATCTGCTCACCGAAATGATGGATATTAATCACTATTTCGGTAAAACCGGAAGCTTTCAGTTTCAAAATCACATGCTCCAGCATCGGACGTCCGGCCACGGGAACAAGGGCTTTGGGCATCGTATCGGTCAGTGGTTTCAGCCGGCTACCCAACCCGGCTGCAAATATCATTGCTTTCATTACACAGTTGCCTCAAAAGTACGTTCTATATTCTGTTCGCGGTGCACCAGCTCCACTTTCACGCCAAATTTGCGGTTCAGGTGCTCTGCCAGATGCTGCGCCGAATAAACCGAACGATGCTGTCCTCCGGTACAGCCGAAGCAAACGGACAAATTACTGAAGCCACGTTCCATATATCGCTTCACCGAAGCATCTACCAACGCATAGACAGAGTCGAGGAAACGGAGAATTTCACCATCTTCTTCGAGAAAACTGATCACCGGTTCGTCCAGTCCCGTGAAAGGTTTGTAGCGTTCGTACTTACCGGGATTGTTCACGGCACGGCAGTCAAAGACATAACCGCCGCCATTACCGGTAGGATCATCGGGAATCCCTTTCTTATAAGCAAAACTCATCACTTTGACGGTAAGCTGCCGTTTCTTGAGATCGTCGGTGAATTGCTTGAGTTCGGTAAGTTCGCGTAGCACATTGCAAAGATACGGGTATTCAGGGTACGCTTCTTTGAGCAAGTCACGCAGGTTCTGGATAGCAAAAGGAACACTCTGGATAAAATGAGGTTTCTTCTCAAAATACCCCCTGAAACCGTAAGCTCCGAGCACTTGCAACGTGCGGAAAAGAACAAAATGACGAAGCTGACTATAGAAATAGGGCTCGTCGATAGGCTGATATTTGCGCAGGACATCGATATACTCCTTCAGCAATTCCTGACGGAGACTATCGGGATACTTCGCCTTTGCCTGCCACAGGAAAGAAGCGACATCATAATAGAACGGCCCTTTTCGTCCGCCCTGAAAGTCGATAAACCACGGTTCACCGTCTTTGATCATCACATTGCGGCTCTGAAAATCGCGGTACATAAAAGTAGCGGAAGAACTGCGCAGCAGCACATCACTCATCTTCTGAAAGTCGTCCTCCAGTTTATCTTCCTGAAATTCCATGCCGGTAGCCTTAAGGAAACAATATTTGAAGTAATTCAAATCCCAAAGGATAGAACGCTGATTGAACTCCGGCTGCGGATAGCAACGGGAAAAGTCGAAGCCGTCGGCTCCGGCAAACTGTATGGCAGGAAGCAAACGGACCGTCTTGCGGAGCAACTCTTTTTCCTCTTCGGAAAATACGCTGGTAGCACGTCCTTTCTCGATTGCATGAAACAAAAGGGTATCTCCCAAATCTTCCTGAAGATAGTAACTCTTATTTTCGGAGACGATATGAACTTCGGGTACAGGCAGGCCGGACTTGCGGAAATGGGCTGCCATATAAAGGAAAGCATCATTCTCCTCGACAGACGTGCCACATACGCCGATCAGGGTTTTCGCACCTGTCAGCCGGAAGTAGCGGCGGTTGGAACCGGAAGATGGTAATTCTGTTATATTCTCTGCGGGAACTCCCGTATATTCCTGATATAGTTTCTGTAGTTCTTCGGTAATCATAGTCGTACATTTTCGAGCAAAGATAAAGATTATAGATAAATTAATATCATCTTTGCTCAAAACTCTATATCATTTTATTCAATATTCATCCGAATGTATTATCTTTGCTTCTGTTTACTCGACCTAATTCAATGAAAGCAAGACTCTATATCGTCCTATGCATCGCATTTATCACACAAATGGCCGGTGTCCTTCCTTTACAGGCGGGGCATTACTATTACAAGCAGATTTCTCTGAAAGAAGGACTACCTTCCACCGTCCGGTGTATCCTTACGGATGAACAGGGATTCGTGTGGATAGGCACCCGCTCCGGTCTGGGACGGTTTGACGGCCACGAACTGAAGAAATACATCCATCATGCAGACGATCCGCATTCGTTGCCTCACGACCTCGTCCTTCAGATTGCAGAAGACGAACAATACAATATCTGGATCTTGACTGATAAAGGGGTGGCACGCTACCAACGGCAAAGTGACGACTTCTACCTGCCAACCGACGAAAAAGGAAAGAACATCACCGCATATTCCACCTGCCCTACCCCAGAGGGGTTATTATTCGGAGCCAAAAACAAAATTTACTTTTACAGCTACCGGGACGGTTCTTTCCGCCTGCTGCAGGAATTCGACCAGACACCGGATTTCAGAAACTTCAATATCACGATACTCAGCCTTTGGGATGAAGAAACTGTACTCTGTTGCAGCCGCTGGCAAGGGCTACTCCTGCTCAACCTGAAAACCGGAGCATACAGCCGCCCGCCTTTCGACTGCGGAAAGGAGATTATGAGCATGATCATCGACTCGAAGAACCGGATATGGATTGCCCCCTACAATAACGGGCTCTACTGTTTCGACCGGAACGGAAAACAACTGGCATCATACACCACCCGCAACTCCTCGCTGAGCAACAATGTCATACTCAGCCTTGCCGAACGGGAGAACAAACTATGGATCGGAACGGACGGAGGCGGTATCAACATCCTCGAACCGGAAACCGGACAGCTTTCCCTGCTGGAACACATCCCCGGCAGAGACAACTATTCGCTCCCCGCCAACTCCATCCTCAGCCTCTACAACGACCGTAACAACAATATATGGGCAGGAAGTATCCGGAACGGACTGATCAGCATCCGCGAAGTGTCAATGGTGACCTACACGGACGTAGTGCCCGGCAACGACCGTGGACTGAGCAACAACACCATCCTCAGCCTCTATCAGCAGTCCGACGATAAAATATGGATCGGAACAGACGGAGGCGGAGTCAACCTTTTCAATCCTCTCACGGAGAAGTTCACCCATTATCTCTCTACGTGGGAAGACAAAGTGGCATCTATCTGTCAGTTCACTCCCGACAAACTACTGATCTCGCTCTTCTCACAGGGAGTGTTCGTCTTCAATCCGTCTACCGGAGAGAAACAACCGTTCACAATCATTGACGACGAAACGACCACCCGCCTCTGCAATCGGGGAAAAGCGGTCAACCTGTATCAAAACAGCCCCGACAACGTGCTGCTGCTCGGCGACCACGTCTATCAATACGACCTGAACAAACGCACTTTCCGGATTGCCACCGAACAGGAGGGACAGGACATCATCGGCGCTCTTCTGCCCATCACCAATCACGAAAACTATACCTATCTCAACGATACGAAACGTATCTACCAACTGGACAAACGGAACAACCGCCTGACGTCTCTGTTCCGTTGCTTCAACGATACGGTCATCAATTCCGTTGCGCGTGACGAATACGGAGACTTCTGGATAGGGAGCAACTACGGACTGATCCACTATAATCCCGCTACCAAAGTACGTACTCCCTTTACCACCACGCTATTCACGGAAGTAACGCTCATCGTGTGCGACCAGCAGGGAAAAGTATGGTTCGGAACGAATGACATGCTTTTCGCATGGCTCATCAAAGAAAAGAAATTCGTACTGTTCGGCGAATCGGATGGTGCCATTCAAAACGAATATCTTTCCAAACCCCGTCTGCTGAGCAGCCACGGAGATGTCTACATGGGCGGCGTCAAAGGACTGCTGCATATCAACAGCAATCTGCCGCCGGCTACTTCCGAGCTGCCCAAACTGCAATTATCGGATGTCATCGTCAACGGAGAATCCGTCAACAATGAACTGTGCGGTGACCCGACCGGAATTTCCGTTCCCTGGAACAGTAATATAAGTATCCGTATCATGTCCAAAGAAGAGGATATCTTCCGGCAGAAAGTGTATCGGTATCAGATAGAAGGGCTGAACGACCAGCAGATCGAATCGTACAACCCGGAACTGGTCATCCGCTCGCTTCCGCCCGGCGATTATCAGATTATGGCTTCCTGCACAGCAAAGGACGGCAGCTGGATTCCCAGTCAGCAGATACTGGAACTGACCGTACTCCCTCCCTGGTACCGCACATGGTGGTTCACGCTGGGCTGTGCCTTGTTAGTAACCGGAATGATTGTCGAAACTTTCCGGAGAACACTGAAACGAAAAGAAGATAAGTTGAAATGGGCCATGAAGGAGCACGAGCAACAGGTGTACGAAGAAAAAGTACGTTTCCTGATCAATATCAGCCACGAACTGCGTACTCCACTGACACTGATCCACGCTCCGCTCAGCCGCATATTGAAGTCTTTATCCCCGGCAGATACCCAATACCTGCCGCTGAAAGCGATTTACCGGCAGTCTCAGCGAATGAAGAATCTGATCAACATGGTGCTCGATGTGCGCAAGATGGAAGTGGGAGAAAGCAAACTGCTCATACAGCCTCACCCGCTCAACGAATGGATCGAACATGTATCGCAAGATTTCGTCAGCGAAGGGGAAGCAAAGAATATACAGATTCATTACCGGCTCGATCCACGCATCAAAATAGTGAGTTTCGATAAGGACAAATGTGAAATCATTCTGAGTAATCTGCTGATCAATGCACTGAAACACAGCCCGCAAGACACGGAAATCACCATCACTTCGGAACTGCTTCCCGAAGAAAAAAGAGTACGCATCTCCATTACCGACCAAGGTTGCGGATTGCAGCAGGTAGACACACAGAAGCTCTTCACCCGTTTTTATCAGGGCATGGGCGAACAGAGCGGAACGGGCATCGGCTTGTCTTACTCCAAGATTCTGGTGGAACTGCACGGCGGCTCCATCGGCGCACGAGACAATTCGGAATCGGGAGCTACCTTCTTCTTCGAACTACCGCTGAAACTGGAATCGGAAGAGATCATCTGCCAGCCCAAAGCATATCTGAATGAATTGATGAGCGACGACAGCGGCAAGCAGTCACAAGAGGAAGACAACTTCGCCACCGCTCCCTACAGCATTCTGGTGGTAGACGACAATCCCGACCTGACGGACTTCTTAAAGAAAGCACTGGGAGAATACTTCAAACGTATATTGACTGCCTCTGATGGCGTAGAGGCACTTCAGCTTATCAAAAGCCATACTCCCGACATCATCGTAAGTGACGTCATGATGCCCCGCATGAACGGATACGAGCTTTGCAAAAACATAAAGGAAGACATTGCGATCAGTCACATCCCCGTTATTCTGCTGACGGCAAGAGACGACAAACAAAGTCAGATGAGCGGCTACAAAAACGGTGCGGACGCCTATCTGACCAAACCGTTCGAAGTGGAAATGCTGATGGAACTGATCCGTAACCGACTAAAAAACCGTGAACATACCAAGAAGAGATATCTGAACGCAGGACTGATCCCCGCTCCGGAAGAAAGCACCTTCAGCCAGGCAGATGAAACGTTCCTGCTCAAACTAAACAAGATCATTCAAGAGAATCTGGACAGTAGCCGATTGGATATTCCTTTTATATGCAAAGAAATCGGCATGAGCCGGGCCTCTCTTTACAACAAGCTGAAGGCACTGACGGACATGGGAGCCAATGACTATATCAATAAGTTCCGGATGGAGCAGGCAATTCTACTGATCACCGGCACGGAAATGTCATTTACGGAAATTGCGGAGAAAGTGGGATTCACTACTTCCCGTTATTTCAGCACGACTTTCAAGCAGTACACGGGCGAAACACCGACTCAATATAAAGAGAAACATAAGAGAGAGACATCAAAAACAATTAATCAATAAAACCCCTAATATACAAATTTCTTAACACATTATTTTTATGAACTACAAATTATTTTCTTTAGTAAGCGGTACGCTTATTCTTTCCAGTCTGTCTGCCAGCGGACAGAAAAACAACACAAAGCCGAATATCCTCTTCATCCTCTGCGATGACATGGGATATGGCGATCTGGGATGCTACGGTCAGCCATTCATCCGCACCCCCCATCTGGATGCGATGGCAAGCGAGGGTATGCGCTTCACACAGGCATACGCAGGAAGTCCCGTCAGTGCTCCTTCCCGAGCTTCATTTATGACAGGGCAGCATACAGGACATTGCGAAGTACGGGGCAACAAGGAATATTGGACGAACGCCCCCACAGTAATGTATGGCAACAACAAGGAGTATGCAGTAGTCGGTCAGCATCCTTACGACCCCGATCACGTTATCCTGCCCGAGATAATGAAAGAGAACGGATATACCACCGGTATGTTCGGCAAATGGGCGGGAGGTTATGAAGGTTCCTGCTCCACTCCGGACAAACGCGGGATAGACGAATATTTCGGCTACATCTGTCAGTTCCAGGCCCACCTTTACTATCCTAATTTCCTCAATCGCTACAGCAAGGCATTAGGCGACACAGGCGTAGTACGTGTCATTATGGACGAGAACATCAAGTATCCGATGTACGGTGCCGATTATCAAAAACGCCCGCAATATTCGGCGGATATGATTCACCAGAAAGCAATGGAATGGCTGGATGAGCAGGACGGCAAACAACCGTTCTTCGGAGTGCTGACTTATACCCTGCCCCATGCGGAACTGGTTCAGCCGGAAGACTCTATCTTAAATGAATATAAAGAGAAATTCAATCCTGACAAGAGCTACAAAGGCAGCGAAGGATCGCGATACAACGCGATCACGCATGTACACGCACAATTTGCAGGAATGATTACGCGACTGGACTACTACGTCGGAGAAGTACTGAAAAAGCTGAAAGAGAAAGGACTGGACGAGAATACACTGGTCATTTTCTCCAGCGACAACGGCCCTCACGAAGAAGGCGGAGCTGATCCTACATTCTTCGGCAGAGACGGTAAACTGCGTGGCTTGAAACGCCAATGCTATGAAGGAGGTATCCGTATCCCATTTATCGCCCGCTGGCCGGGACGTGTACCTGCAGGTACAGTGAACGACCACATCTGCGCTTTCTACGACCTGATGCCTACTTTCTGCGAGATCATCGGCGAAAAGAATTACGTAAAGAAATATGCGAACAAAGACAAAGAAGTAGATTACTTCGACGGCATTTCCTTCGCCCCGACATTGCTGGGAAAGAAAAAGCAGAAGGAACATGACTTCCTTTACTGGGAATTTAATGAAACAAATCAGATTGGCGTACGCATGGGAGACTGGAAGATGGTAGTAAAGAAAGGGATACCTTTCCTTTATAATCTGGCAACGGACATTCATGAAGACAACAATGTGGCCGACCAGCATCCGGAGATTGTAGAAAAAATGAAGGCAGTTATCTTTGCACAGCACACGCCTAACCCAAACTTCTCCGTTACACTACCGGAGAAGAAATAAGGTAATAAAAGTTTATCATTTAGGCACAGATTTCGCGGATTACACGGTTTTCAGAGTTGAGTAATTAAAAAACGTGTAGTTCCGCGAAATCCGTGCCTGACTGTTATCAATAACCGAATAATCCGCTATTGATCCGAGAGTTTACGTACTGATTCTTTTTCTTCCTCCCGTCTCTTCCTATACCGGATATACCGCAGTGACCACTCATGCATTTTCTTCAGAAACTCCTCTTCTGTGAGCGTATCATAGTAATAATTAAATATACGCTCGTAATAGTTCAAACACTTATCATCCCTTTTTTTAGCATTTCGTAAGTTTCCTTACTCATGCCTATAGCTTGACACATGGCTGAAACAACCACTTTCTCACATTTAAGTACCTCTTCGATAAAAAGGCCGAATGCAAAATGATGATACTCTTTTTTCATTTTTTCTTGTTTTAAACGTTAATAATGATTTAGTTGTTATAAAAATATTCACATTAGTTCGGATATGTCCGAACTGCCGTTATATCACTTTATCCTAATTTTGCGCTGCGTTTCAAAAACAGAACCGCATTATTAAAAGAATTAACGATAAATGTTATGACAAACAATTTCAGAATGTCTTATTTCATGCCCCCGATTGCTCCCATCAGGAACGAACAAGGACAAACCGTTACACCCGCCACACTCACTCCCTTCTGCGAAGTTTCGGTCGAACAGGTATATCAGATGATCACCTGCAACGAAAACCTCAAAGCACTGACCGAACAAGTACGCGGTGCCGGAGACCTGCGAATGGCAAAAGCCTCTTTACTCCCCTACGTAACCCCATGCGGCACATTCATCCGCCGGAGTAGTAAATTCTTCGCATCGCCTTCCGGGCTCGTAGTGGTAGATATAGATAACCTCGACTCCTATCAGAAAGCCGTAGAAATGCGTCGTACACTGTTCGACGATCCTTTTCTCCACCCTGTACTCGCATTTATCAGTCCCAGCAACCGGGGTGTGAAAACATTCGTACCTTACAGCAACCTGTACACAGACGATCAGAGCCGTAATGTAAGAGAGAGTATGAGCTGGGCAATGGAATACGTAGAAATGACCTACGGATCAGAAATGAACAACTCCATCGAAACAGTTCAAAAAGCCGTAGACACCTCCGGCAAAGACATCGTAAGAGCCTGTTTCCTCAGCCACGACCCACAAGCACTATTCAGAGAATATTAAATTATAATCACGAATGATCAAACTTCAATTGTCAATTATCATTTGTCAATTGTCAACTCCCCAAAAATGACCAATATTGAATCTTTACGCCTCATCACTGAGGCAGTCGAAACGGCAGGTGCCGACATTGCACCCTCTTACGCCGAGTACGTACAATTAGCATTCGCCATCGCAACAGACTGTGGCGAAGCAGGACGTGAGTTTTTTCACCGCCTGTGCCGGATATCCGCCAAATATCAGCGCGAGCATGCCGAACGAATGTTCTCCAACGCCCTCATGAAGCAGCATGGAGAAATACATCTGGGAACGGCCTTTCATCTCGCAGAATCAACAGGAGTGAAAATCTGCCGGGAGGAAGTTATGAACAGCCGGAAAAATGCAGAAAATGCACTAAATGCACCCTACAATTTCTCCACACACAGGCGCGCGTATAATAAGGTGGAAGAGGAAGAAAACGACAACGACGAAAACACCAACGCTTCCGAAGAACTCTCGACAGACAGTGATCCTCTACAACCGCTGCCTACTTTCCCCGAAGCAGACTGGCCTAAAATCCTGATGCTCATTATGAGCTATGCCACCTCTCCTACACAACGGGACATACTCTTGCTCGGAGCACTGACCGCACTAGGAGCTACGATGGAACGCTATGTGAGATGTTCCTATTCCGGAAAATACCAGTCTCCTTGTCTGCAAACCTTCTTTGTAGCCCCTCCTGCTTCGGGTAAAAGCGGACTTTCACTTATCCGCCTGCTCGTAGAACT
>OGWQ01001888.1_pt1 | contig 10793 bp, 6 predicted proteins | sample 1576091 | NCBI WGS metagenome assembly OGWQ01 (sample SAMEA3541584, study PRJEB24748) | human gut metagenome | biome: human gut; feature: human-associated habitat; material: faeces | place: China | collected 2012
AGAACCGGTCGAAGTCAATCGCTTCCCCCTCGTGCCACATCTGTTCGGACAGAGCGAGGATGCGGGGGAAAAGTCGTCGGTCTATCATTCGTTCCGTGACTCCGTCGTCGGTCCATAATGCGCAGCTCATGCCAAGTATCAGCGGATTTTTCTCGCTGATGGCTTTGTCGGAAGGGTTGTTCAGATAGACATCTTTCAAGTCGAACGTACGTGCTTCCGTATATCCTTTCCACGGGGTGACGGGGAAGTTCAGATACGTATAGTAGTTGGAACTGCAAATGACCGGATAATGGTGTTTGACGGCGTTTCTGAGTGCGAGGTCTTTGTGTCCCCGATAGTTCCACCACTGGATAACGGTATTGTCCGGCAACGGGTAGCCGTCGTGATAGACTACGTCGCCCCAGAAGATGGCTTTCCGTCCTTTCGACTTCAGATAGTTTGCCATTTGCGCAGAGAACCATAGCTGGAGGTCGTGACTGTCTTTGAGTCCTTCTGTGGTAATCCTTTTCCGGCAATCCGGGCATTGATCCCAGTTGCCTTTCGGGGCTTCGTCTCCGCCCAGATGTATGTAGGGAGAAGGAAAGAGGGCGCATACTTCATCCAGTACGTTTTTCAGGAAACGGAGAGTTCCGTCTTTTCCTGCACAAAATATGTTCTGGGTAAATCCGCTTTGCGGTATCTCTACCGGCAATCCGAAACAACCGAGCTCCGGATAGGCAGAGAGAGCAGCTTCGGCATGGCCCGGCATATCTATTTCGGGGACGATGGTGATATTCCGTTGACGGGCATATTCGATGATGTCCCGTATTTCTTCCTGTGTATAGAATCCCTGCTGTTCTTCTCCTTTGCCTACCGAACCGCCAGTCCGGGTGAGGTGCGGATATTGCTTGATTTCGATGCGCCATCCCAGTCCTTCTGTCAGATGCCAGTGGAAGTAGTTCATTTTGAGCAGTGAAGCCATGTCGATATACTTTCTGATGGTGGCAATCTTCTGGAACTGACGTCCGGAGTCCAGTAAGAAGCAGCGCCACTGTGTGCGGGGATAGTCCGTCACGCTTGCGCAGGCAAAGGTGATAGATCCTGCTGAACCGGCTACCCATTGGCGTAGCGTTTGTACGGCATAGGTGAATCCTCCTTTGTCGGAGGCGCTGATTACCATCTGTTGCGGATGAATCCTGATCCGGTAACCTTCGGGGGGCAGGGATGAGTCGGTTATCCAGCAGATATCGGCTTTGGATTCTTTTTTTTGCCATTTGATGGGAGTGCGGGAGAGTACTTCTTCTCGAAAAAGGTTTAGATAAAAAGCGGTAGTGTCTTCGGCGTACATAGAAACCTTTTTCCCTAAAATCAGGTTGCCTGTCTGCATTTCTACTTGATTGGGGGTAGGAAATACGATTTGGGCGCGGACGGCGACTGTGTACGATAGAAGAAAGAGAGCTGTAAAAATTAGGTGCTTCATGGGGTACAGTGTGTTTATTTAGATTTGGTAAGTGTCGGCAAAAGGATTACCCGTATTAGTCTGATGTCTCAAAAATACGAATAAATTTCAAGTACTCAATTATTCTTTTGAGTAAACTTACGAAATCAATACAGTTAAAAAGGGAAGAGGCAGTGTCAAATATCAAGGTCTTTCAGCCACGCTAATGACGAAATGCTTGTCCTGTCATTGGGATGACTGTCAAGAAGAGCCAATATTTGCCACAGCCTCTTCCGGTTAGTTCCGGATTATCCGGTTGGTGATGGATTACCGGTTAATTTCCTTCCTCCCATCCCGGATTCTGTTCGAGTTGGGGATTCAGTACCCGTTCGTTGCGTGGAATAGGATTGAGGTAATAGTAATCCGGCCATAGATGATTCTGTTTCGGATGGAATTCGAGATATCCTTCGGAGCCGCCACCGTCGATAGTCACATTGGTTCCTGTCGTGAAGTCGGATGCACGTACGTATTGTCCGAGTTTCTTCTTCAGTGCATAATGGCATTTCTTCCATCTTCTCAGGTCGTCGAAACGGAATCCTTCGGAGAACAGTTCGATGCGTCGTTCCCGTCGTATTTCCCATAATAGCGGACTCACTTCGTAGTCGTTGGGATAATCCGGATTTCCGAGATCACGTTTCGGGTCGAAGGCTGAGTTTATTTCCGAGACTTTCATGAGTTTTACATTGGCACGCGGGCGCAGTTTGTTGATTGTGACGTCGGCAACTGTCTGGTCAAACTCGCCGAGTTCGCACATGGCTTCCGCGTAGTTCAGCATGACTTCTTCGATGCGGAAAATAGGCATATCCGTCTCTTCATTTCGTTGGCTGCCCATGCTCAGGTAGCAGCAATAGTATTTCCAGTTGTTATATCCGAAGGCAGACTTGTACCACGGCTGGTTCTCCAGATAGAAGTCAAAGTGAGGCGATGCACCCAGAATACCACCGTCATATCCTTGACGGAATGGCAATAACTTCTGTCGTTCCTTGCTGGTGCCGTACCCGATTCCCATGCGGACGGTGAGGCTGTCGATAAAACTGCGGTCTTTGGAGTTATCCGTAAATTTCCATTTATTGTCCCAGGCTGTGCTGGAAGCCGAACGGTCTACCCGGTAAGGAGGAGTGACGTGCAGCCACAAACGATGGTCACGGTTGCTGAACTCGTCGTATATATCCTTGTCACCCAGATAGGCGTCACTCGTCCAGCGTGGCTTTCCGTCCGTGCACAGGTAACTGTCCACTAAGTCGCGGGTCGGATTGTAAAAGGAGGTGGCGGTCGTTCCCCCGATGCTGACAGCGTGCACTACACCGACAGCATCCGAATATTCTCTGTACAGAATGACGCCGGTAACATCTTTCAGTTCCAGTGAACAGAACAGATCGTCGTAGCAGTCCGCCACGTTCGGATAAGTCTGCATCAGTTCGGCGGATACCCGTTTGCATTCCCGCAGATAAGTTTCGGCGTTGTTGAGTCCGTGATATTTGCGCCAGGTACCTTCGAAAAGGCAGAAGCGGGAGAGTAAAGCCTGTACACAAGCCTTGTTGATGGTGTTTCTGCCTTCTCCGTTCACGTTGATATTCTTTTCGGCAAATTGCAGGTCTTCCAGAATGTGACCGGCTATTTCATCTCTGGAGGCACGAGGGCCTTTGATCAGTTCTGTTTCGTCGTCGCTCAGCACATGATCAATCCAGGGTACGCCACCGTAAGCCGACAGGAGAGACAGGTAGCGGTAACTACGGAAAAAGTAACCGACGGAACGCCAGTTCGCCTTTTCTACATCCGTCATTTTCGAACCGTCAATGCGGTCGAGCATCAGGTTGACCCTCCGGATATAGCTGTAATAGTTCCAGGAAGTATTGTCTTTCTTGTCGGGGATGGTCACCAGTTTTCTGATCCAGTTGCTTTCGCTGGTTCCTCTTGTCTGGTTGTACGAGATGTCGTCCGTAGAATTTTCCGAGCCATAGCCCAATGAAGGCAGGGTTTCATACAATCCCCAGGCGTATGCCTTGAAATTGTCGTATGTTTCAAAAGCCGTTTCGGCAGTCGGGTCTCCCAAAGGATACCTTTCCAGGAAATCGTTATTGAGACAGCTTGCTAACAAAACTGTACATATAAAGATTAAATATTTTCTCATAATACATTGGTTATTAGAATGTAACATTGATACCGAAAGAGAATTTTCTCATGAACGGATATTCCCAGGCACCTTTTGACAGCATATCGGTTTCCAGTCCTTCCGGCAGGTGATCCCACGTGTAGAGGTTCTCTCCGCTGAAGAATACTTTCACATCGTCGAAGTAGAGACGCTGGGACCATACTTTGGGCAAGGTATAGGAAAGCGTGATGTTTTGCAGTTTCAGGTAAGAGGCGTTGGCGAGATACTTCGACTGTTTCCAGTGGTTGTAGCTTGTGTTTACCCCGTCGTTGGAATACACACGCGGATAATAGGCATTGGTGTTAGTCGGAGTCCAGAAGTTGAGAGTTTCTTTGAACAGGCTTCCCCAGCCTCCGGTAGGCCATGCGATCTGGTCGGTGCGCCAATAATCCCGTTTGCCTACGCCTCGGAGGAAGATAGAGAGGTCGAGTCCTTTCCAGCTGATTCCTGCGGTGATGCCGTAGTGGAAACGCGGAGTCGAGTTACCGATGATACGCTGGTCGCCGGGATTGTCGGCGGTTCCTTCGCCGCTCCAGATGGTTTCGGTATCGTCATCGAAGTTCTTATACAGCACGTCTCCCGGAAAAACTTTTCCTGCTCCTTTCGGAATGGGGATTCCCGGTTTTAGTGTACCGTCTGCGTTGAAGTCGTCTTCCGTGTAGAAGCGGTCGGTGACATATCCCCAGATTTCTCCCATTTTCATGCCTTTGCGGTAAATCTTGTCGCCTAGCAGGTTGGTCTCATTATTGTATTTCGTGATTTCACTTTGTGAGTCGTACAGGTTGAATCCGATCCGGTAGCTCCAGTCCTTGTTGATGCGGTCTCTCCAGTTCAGTTCCAGTTCCCAGCCGTACGTCTTCAGGTCAGCGGCGTTCTGTTTGGCGGCGGTGGCTCCCACTACCCACGGTAGGTCCATACCGGGTGCCAGCATCCCTTTGGTGTCGCGGCGATACCAGTCGAAAGTACCGTTAAAGCGGTTGTCGAAGAATCCGAAATCGACTCCGAAGTCCAGTGTATATACCTTTTCCCACGAGAAACTGCTGCTGACCATTGCCGGTGCATTCAGTGTAGTCGTCTTTTGTCCGTCCACCAGCCATTCCGTCAAGTAAGGTGACATGGAAGGGATGTAGGGATAGTTTTCCGGAGTGTTGTCCGGCTTCAGTATGATCTGGTTGCCGATAGAGCCCCATGAGGCACGTAGTTTCAAGTTTGACAGGAAGCTTTTGGTATTCTTCATGAATGCTTCTTCCGAAATGCGCCATCCGGCGGAGAAAGAAGGGAAGAAACCGAAACGGCTGTCTTTCGGGAAACGGGATGTACCGTCGTAGCGTCCGTTGGCTTCGAACATGTATTTACCGTCGTAAGTGTAATTGACACGGTAGAACAAACCTCTGATAGCATATTCATCGAAACTGTCGGTGACGGATGCCGTTCCGGTAGAACCGGAGAGCGACGGCAGATTTTCCAGTAATACGTCCGTGCGCTGCGACCATTGCGATTCCTTATGACTCTCTTCCTGATTGTAACCACCCATAATAGAGATATCATGTTTACCTATTGAAAAGTCGTAATTGGCGAATGCGTTAATAGCGTTGTAATTGGTGAAACCTTGCGTCAGGGCATAACGTGAGTTCTCTACATTGTTCAGCAGCCCTGTAAAGTTGAATCCTATATACTTGTATTTGTTGACGTACATCCGGTTGTACTCGGTGATCCGGTTGTAGGTATATTCACCTGTTATTTTCAGTCCTTTCAGCGGAGAGATGATGACACGTCCCAAAGTACGCAGGTTGGTCTTCTTGATCACCCTAGGTTCTCCGTAGCGTACGAAAGTAGCGGACGTTTCGGCAGGATATTCGATGCCGTCTTGTTCGTACGGCAGGATGTTGTGGTAGGACGGCAGGTGCATGGCACTTCCCCAGACACCGTTTCGTCCGCCTTGCTCCACCTTGTTCTGGGTAGAGTTTGCATATCTGATATCCAGTTGGGTAGTTAGCCACTTGTTTACGTCGACACTCAGGAAGCTGGACATATTGATACGGTCAAATTTGTCTTTGTCCGTTACCAGAATGCCGTCCTCACCGGTATATCCCAGGCTTAGTCGGTAGCTGGTACGCTGGCTGCCTCCCGATACGGAGAAACTGTGGTTCTGCATGAATCCGAAGTTATCCATCATATCGGCAAACATATCATTCTCCCGCATAAGGAACAGGTTGCCCTGATCGTCGAAAATATATCCGTTCGGATAGTTGGAAGGATTTGCCTGATAGTCTCGTATGTAGCCTTCCCATTGGGTGATGTTTTTTCCGTCTACATAGGTATCGTTTGCCCATCCCATTTCCTTGTACGCCAGTACCGATTCCAGCGGACTTGCTTTCTGCGGAAGCTCTGATGCTTTCGAGAAAGAGAAGTTGTTGTTGTAATTGAATCTGGGAGCCATGTCCTTTTTACCTTGCTTCGTTGTAATCAGAATCACACCAAAAGCTGCGCGGGCACCGTAGATAGCTGCGGAAGCGGCATCTTTCAAAATAGAGACAGATTCAATATCCTGCGGGTCAATCATGTTGATATCCATCGGTACGTTGTTTACCAATACGAGAGGCTCACCACCGTTGATGGAGGTTGTTCCACGGATATTGTACGTCATGTCGTCTCCCGGAGTTCCCGTTGTCGATTCAATTTTTAGTCCCGGCACGACTCCTTGCAGGGCAGCCGAAACGTTGGTAATCGGGCGGTCGCCCAACGACTCTTTGATATTTACAGAGGCTACAGCGCCGGTCATATTCACTTTTTTTTGTGTTCCGAATCCGATGACTACCACTTCATCCATAGTCTGGGTATCTTCCTGTAGCTGTATGTTGAAAAGTGTCTTGTTTTTGACTGTTACTTCTTGTGTGACGTAACCGATATAAGTAACCCGTAACTTACTGTTGGCAGGTACTTCCAGTGAGAATTCCCCATTCATGTCGGTAATGGTCGCTTGTTTGCTGCCGTCAACCAGAACATTTGCTCCAATCAGAGGTTCGCCCTGCGCATCTGTTACGGTTCCCCGTATTTTTATGGACTGCTGGGTAGAAGTAGTGTTGTTGGGGGCTGCTTCTGCCTTTGCCGGGACAGGAATGATAATAATATGCTTACCTTCCTGTCTGTAAGTGAATCCTGTTCCTTTGAGTACGGAGTTCAGAACAGAAGAGACTGCTTCTCTGACAAAATTGGCGCTGACCTTTTGTTTCACGTCCAGTTTCGTCTGATTATAAGCGATACTAAAATCGGTCTGATCTTCAATGATTTCGAATACTTTTAATAGAGGTTGGTTTTTCATAGATACCGTTATTGGCTGATTTTGCCCATAGGCTATGTTATAAAAACATAAAGCGAATAACAATATATAAAATTTATGAATTTTTACGGGATAACCTATGCCCGACAATTTATAAAATTTCATACTTTTGTGAGTTAATCATTAATACTAATTTAAGTGTACACAACTAATTTAAATGAAGTAATTTTGATTTGGGGGAGTTGGTATCCGCGAAATATCGACTCCCTTTTTTCTGTCTATCGGCCTCCTTTCTTATTTAGGGGTGAATAAATTAAGAGAATGTTCTCGTCTTCGACTTTATAGTCTATGTTTCCTATGGTTTTGGTCACGATATTCATGATCTCCTTGATAGGAGCTTTTTGTTTGAACTTGATGGTATATACATCGGTGGTAGCCAGATGCGGAGGGACGATGATGTGTATGTCGTATATTCTCTCTATCGTAATGAAAATATCGCTGAGAGTCATTGCCGCAAAGTTCAGCTCGCCTCTGGTCCAGCCGGAGTAGACAGAGGCGTCGATAATCTTTTTATTAAATTCTCCGGACGGGTTGTCATATTCCAGTTGCTCGTTCGGTGTAAGGGTGATGATATCTTCATTGTTTGCTTTCTGAACGACTACGGAACCCGATTCCAAAGTAGTGGTTGTCTTCTCGTCTTCTGCATAAGCGTGTACGTTGAATTTAGTTCCCAATACTTTTACTTTCAGATGGTTGGTCTTGACGATAAATGGATGTTGCTTATCTTTCTTTACGTCAAAATTAGCTTCTCCTATCAGATATACCGAACGGATATCCCCGGTGAACTTTTGCGGATATACCAGTAAAGTTCCTGAGTTGAGGTATGCTGTGGTGCCGTCGGGCAAGGTAACCTGTTTTTGTTCGCCTCTGGGCACATAGTACTCGACAAGTTCTGTATGCTCTTCATTCGATTGTATATATAGGTAGGATGCCACCATAGAGAGCAGGGGAACCAGTAATACAGCCGCCACCTGTAGCCATTTGCGCAAGGTATACCTTGCAGTTGCCTTCCGCTGTTGGGGCGCAATTTTCCTGCGGAAGTTCTGATAGGAACGTTCAGTACTTGCATCGGCTTTGAAATTCTGATCTTCCCATAATTCCATCAATGCTTCATCTTTCTCCGCCTGTTCACTGGAGTCGACAAGCCATTTCCATAACTTCTCTTTAAGTTCCGGACTGAACTTATCGGAAGTAAAGTTTTTAATTATTTTATGAGCGTTCGACATATTAGCGCATTTTAGGTGTGGTTACATATATAAGATACGTAACAGATTAATAACGCACAGCCTCTATTCTACTTTTTTTTAGAAAAATAGAATAAAGGTTATGAATAATGCTTTTCGGATGTCGGTAAGTGCTTGTGAAAGGTGGTTCTCTACTGTTCGTTTGTTGATGCCTAGTTCGCGGGCTATTTCTTCGTTGTTCATTCCTGATTCCCGGCTCATCTTATATATTTTCTGTCGTTGCGGAGGCATTTTTTCTACAACCATTGTCACCAATAGTTCGAGTTCTTTGAGATGGATGGTGTCATCTGTTTCGTTGCTTTCCTGTGGCGGGCTATACTTTTCAGTTTCTTTCTGCTGATAGTTCCTGAACAGTAGTGTGCGTTCGATGTGCCGATACACCGCATTTTTGGAAATGCGGAAAAGATAAGGTTTAAGGTTATTGATGGTATGGAGGGATGAGCGGTTGTTCCATAACGTAAGAAAGATGTCCTGCGATAAATCTTCGGCCTCTTCCTGCGATTGCAGTAGTCCGTTGATAAACCCTTTGATGCGGGGATAGTAGTATAGGAAGAAAGTTTTAAAGGCTTTCTCATCTCCTTCGCTAATAGCCTTCAGAAGTTGTTTTTCGTCAAAGGTTTCCATTGGGGGTATTTTTTGTAAATGCTGTAAACCCTGCAAAAATAAGTAAATTTTGTATCGAACCCCGTTTATTAACATAAAAAACTCTTTCGGCTAGTATATAATTAGTTCAAAATCTGCGTAAATAGGAAGATGATCACTGATTCCTCCCTGATATTTCATTCCTTTATAGGTACGGAAAGGTTCATCATCACCGTATTTCTTGTCTTCTGTCAATAGAAAGGGGAGGCGGGCAACAGTTGCTTTGTCTTCACCGGTGAAGAATTTAGAGGAAGCATCGAGTAAGTTGCCGGATACAATCAAATGGTCGAGCAATCCCCATTCTCCGTGATATTTATAAGAGCCAAAATGGCGGGATGTTGCTTTTCGGGCAAGCAGATGGTAGAGTTTCCGGGGATTGGGGAAGGTGACTGACTGTTGGGGATCAGTAGCTTCTAATATCTCTTTGATGGATTTATTGGTTGGGTAGTCATTAAAATCTCCCATGATGACCAGTTGCGGATGAAGGCGGATGTTCAGCAGACTGTCGGCTTCTGTGCGTAGTATTCGGGCGGCGTGTAGCCGGTATGGTTCTGATTCCTTGGCTCCACCGGACCGGGAAGGCAGATGGCAGACGATTACATCAAGTGTATCTCCGGTTAATAATAGTCCGCTGACGTGCAGTAAATCTCTTGTGGGGCGATGATGCTTGAATGAGGGGATGGGGATAGACCGGAAAGATAATAATTTGAATAGGTCACGTTGATATAATAAAGCAACATCAATCCCTCTCAGATCGGGAGAACTTGTCATAACATACCGGTAACTCAGTTCCTTTAAAGGAGAACGTCGTGTGAGATCACGTAGTACACTGTCGTTTTCTACTTCACAAAGACCTACAAGGGCGGGTGGATTCCATTCACCGACGGCAGTGATGACATGGGCCATATCAGCCAGTTTCTTCTTGTACTTGGTGTAGTTCCAGTGACGGATAGCGTCGGGGAGAAATTCATTATCGTTCTTTAGTGTATCGTGGTGAGTGTCAAAGAGGTTTTCTACATTCCAGCTCATGACACGAAAGGGAATTCGTTCTTCGGCGGAAGACTTCTTCTGGGAAACAGATTGTTTATTGCTGAACGATTCTTTTTCGGTAAGGGAAGTTTGCTTTGCAAAAGAAGTTTGCCCTATGATATAAGAGGGCACGAAAAAGAGCATTATAATAAAGATGACGGTCATAGCAAATCTTTTTCTGCTATCACCATCATCTTTTCTATGATGTCTTACCTGACTGTTATTTCTTGGCAGGAACATGTGCCAGAATATCCAACAGGTGCTTCCAGAACTTCTCAACGGAAGGGATGTGCATCCGTTCGTCGGGAGAGTGTACTCCGGTGAGAGTAGGTCCGAAAGAGATCATATCTAAAGTCGGATACTTGTCGAGGAACAAACCGCATTCCAGTCCTGCGTGAATTGCTTTCACTTTCGCCTCTACACCGAAAAGTCGTTTGTAAGATTCTGCTGCCACTTCGAGGATAGCTGAATGAGGATTCGGCTTCCATCCCGGATAACCTTCACCGAAGGTCACATCAGCGCCTGCCAGCTGGAAGACGGCACGCACCGTATTCGCCATGTCATTGCGTGCAGATAAGATAGAGCTGCGTTGGCTGGTTTCGATGCGGATAATGTTGCCCGGCTTCATCTTGACGGATGCAAGGTTTGTAGACGTTTCTACCAGTCCGGGTATGTCCTGGCTCATAGCATACACCCCGTGAGGACAAGCGTAGAGGCTTTGCAGCAGACACTTCGTAGTATCTTTGTCGATGGCTTTCGTACGGGTATTTTCCGATTCTAAGATGAGTTGCAGCCCCGGATCGACTACGGCATACTCAGCTTGTACTTCAGCCGCAAAAATATTCAGATCGGCATATGCCCCACTGACACCGCTCCGCTCTGTATCTTTCTCCGCCACCAGTCATACAA
>OGWQ01001892.1_pt1 | contig 10756 bp, 7 predicted proteins | sample 1576091 | NCBI WGS metagenome assembly OGWQ01 (sample SAMEA3541584, study PRJEB24748) | human gut metagenome | biome: human gut; feature: human-associated habitat; material: faeces | place: China | collected 2012
GCTCGAACCTATGACCCTCTGCTTGTAAGGCAGATGCTCTCCCAGCTGAGCTATGATCCCATATATTTTGTCGTTTCTCTCGAACCGACTTCGTTAGTATAGCATTAGTTTTTTGGAAAGTCAACTGTTTTTTTGATTTTTTCAAATTTTTTCTACAATTTCTTCTATAACCGGAATAAATCAAAATCGCTGTGCGTTAATCTAATTCAAAAAAAGTCCCGCAAGCACAAGGCCTGCGGGGCATTTTTATAAATCTTATACGATTCCCTGAGCCGTCATAGCATCTACGACTTTTTCAAATCCTGCAATGTTAGCTCCGGCAACATAGTTACCTTCCATTCCGTAACGTTTTGCAGCATCATCCATATTGTGGCAGATGTTAACCATGATGTTTTTCAGTTTTGCATCTACTTCATCAAATGTCCAGCTCAGTCTCTCACTATTCTGTGACATCTCAAGTGCAGATGTAGCAACACCACCGGCATTTGCAGCCTTACCAGGTGCAAAGATTACACCATTCTCCTGCAGATACTGTGTTGCTTCTAATGTAGTAGGCATGTTCGCACCTTCACATACAGCTACACATCCGTTGGCTACTAACTGTTTTGCATCTTCAAGATGAAGTTCGTTCTGTGTAGCACACGGAAGAGCCAGGTCTACTTTTACAGACCATACGCCACGTCCTTCGTGATATTCTGAATTAGGACGGTAATTCTTGTATTCTGTCAGTCTTGCACGTTTTACTTCTTTGATCTCTTTTAATGCTTCAACATCGATTCCGTCCGGATCATATACCCATCCTGTTGAATCACTTGCTGTTACAACTTTCGCTCCAAGCTGCTGAGCTTTCTGAATTGCATAGATTGCAACGTTACCTGCTCCGGAAACCGCTGCTGTCATTCCCTTGATGTCTTTTCCGTTGATCTTTAATAATTCTTCTGTTAAGTAAAGAAGTCCATATCCTGTAGCTTCTGTTCTTGCCAGAGATCCGCCGTAGCTTAATCCTTTTCCTGTCAGGACACCTTCATACAGGCCTCTGATTCTCTTGTACTGACCGAACATATAGCCAATCTCTCTTGCGCCTGTTCCGATATCTCCTGCCGGAACATCTGTATCAGCTCCGATATATTTACAAAGTTCTGTCATAAAGCTCTGGCAGAATGCCATTACTTCTCTGTCTGATTTTCCCTTCGGATCGAAATCAGAACCACCTTTACCTCCGCCGATCGGAAGTCCTGTCAGTGAGTTCTTAAAGATCTGCTCAAATCCAAGGAATTTGATGATACCAAGGTTTACAGATGGGTGCAGACGTAATCCTCCTTTGTATGGTCCGATTGCGCTGTTAAACTGTACACGATATCCTGTATTAACCTGAACCTGTCCTTTGTCATCTACCCATGGAACACGGAATTTAATCTGTCTTTCAGGTTCAACAAGTCTCTCAAGAAGAGCATCTTTTCTGAATTTTTCCTCGTTTGCCTCTACAACTACTCTTAATGACTCTAATACCTCTTTTACTGCCTGGTGGAATTCTGGCTCTGCAGGATTCTTAGCTACTACTTTCTCCAGTACTTCATCAACATATGACATAGCTTTCTACCTCCTAAATAATATACGTATCCTTTTCAAAGGCATACTTTACTATAAAAAAACAGATGACTTACGCCATCTGTTTTTCCCTGACGCCTTTGTCCTTTACTATTGTAAAGCAAACAAGTGTATCTGGCAAGATATTTTTACAGTTTTTTGTTATTTTTGCAACTTTTTACAAAACCCTTGCAGATTTTGCAAAGGTTTTGTGCTTTTTCTTGTGTTTTATTCATTTTTTTGAAACAGAACGCACTCTGAATTGCATTTATCACAATACATAGAATTCTGCTCTTCTCTCTGTCTGTTTCATTATCTGAAGTATTTTACTCCGGATTCGAAGATCTTCATATCCTGTTCTCCGTAAATGTTCATTGCAACGGAACGTCCACGTCTTTCTGAATGAGCCATTTTACCAAATACTCTTCCATCCGGGCTGGTGATACCTTCGATTGCAAGATAGGAACCATTAATATTCCATGTCTCATCCATAGATACATTTCCCTGTGGGTCGCAGTACTGAGTTGCAACCTGTCCATTTGCAAATAATCTGTCCAGCCATTCTTTATTTGCAACAAATCTTCCTTCTCCGTGAGATGCAGGGTTTGTATATACGCCGCCAAGCTCTGCCTCTCTAAGCCATGGAGATTTATTCGTTACCACTTTTGTATAGACCATCTTGGAGATATGGCGTCCAATCGTATTGTATGTAAGAGTCGGTGAATCCGGTAACTGTCCTGTGATCTTTCCACCTGGTACCAGACCAAGCTTGATCAGTGCCTGGAATCCGTTACAGATACCAAGTGCCAGTCCGTCACGCTCATTCAGTAATTTTTCTACTGCTTCTTTCATCTTCGCATTCTGGAATGCTGTTGCGAAGAATTTTGCTGATCCGTCTGGTTCATCACCAGCACTGAATCCGCCAGGGAACATGATGATCTGTGACTGTCCGATTGCTTTTTCGAATACTTCTACCGAATCAACGATATCAGATGCACTCATATTTCTGAATACCTTTGTGATCACCTTTGCTCCTGCTCTTTCAAATGCTTTCGCACTGTCATACTCACAGTTTGTTCCTGGCATTACCGGGATAAATACTGTTGGCTGTGCGATCTTGTGGCTGCAGATATAGATATCTGATGTATCATATAATCCTGTCTCCACCTTCTCGTCCTGTCCTTCCGCTCCGGAATTGGTCGGGAATACCTTTTCCAGCGTCTCTTCCCATGCAGATACTGCCTCTTCTAATGCGATCTTCACATCTTTATATTCGATTGCCGCATTATCTGTCACTTCACCGATCACGGTATAGGTAATTCCAAGTTCCGATACCTTATCCGCAGGTACTTCTGCAATGATATCTCCGAATGACGGTGCAAATAAATCTCTTGCATCTACATTATGCTCAATCTTCACACCCATGCCGTTACCGAATGCCATCTTGCTGACTGCTGCCGCGATACCATGTCTGTCTAATGCATAAGCTGCTACGATCCTGCCGCTGTGGATATCTTCGGTAAACTTACCATACTGTTCCATGACCTTTCCATATACAGGAATATCGTAATTATCCGTCTCAATACGAAGCCATACAAGTTTATCTCCGGCTTTCTTAAGTTCCGGTGAAATAATGTCTTTCTCTTTTGCAATGTCTACTGCGAAAGATACCAATGTCGGCGGTACATCAATGTCTTCAAACGTTCCTGACATACTGTCTTTTCCACCAATGGATGGAAGTCCGTATCCAAGCTGTGCACTGTAAGCTCCGAGAAGAGCTGCGAACGGCTGACTCCATCTGTGTGGATCTTCTGTCATACGACGGAAATATTCCTGGAATGTGAAACGGATCTTGCTGTAATCGCCACCTGCTGCTACGATCTTTGCGATGGATTCTGTCACTGCATAGATTGCTCCGTGATATGGGCTCCATGTTGACAGATATGGATCAAATCCGTAACTCATCATACTTACAGTATCGCAGTCTCCTGTTAATACCGGAAGTTTTGCCACCATTGCCTGCGTCTCTGTCTTCTGATATTTTCCACCATGCGGCATGAATACAGAAGCTGCTCCGATCGATCCGTCGAACATCTCTACCAGACCTTTCTGTGAGCATACATTCAGGTCTTTTAACATGCCAAGCCATTTTTCTCTTACATCCTTCACATCTTCTCTTACAAGGATACTGTCTTTTCTGTTCGGAATGTCAACTGCTACCGTTGTCTCCTGGTGTGCTCCGTTGGTATCAAGGAATGCACGTGAAAGATTTACAATCTCTTTTCCTCTCCATGAAAGTACCAGTCTTGGATCTTCTGTTACAACTGCTACTTTTGTTGCCTCCAGGTTCTCTTCGGATGCATATTTCATGAATTCATCTACATCTTTTGGATCTACAACAACTGCCATACGTTCCTGTGATTCAGAGATTGCGATCTCTGTTCCGTCAAGACCGGCATATTTCTTAGGTACTTTATCAAGATCGATCTGAAGTCCGTCTGCAAGTTCTCCGATAGCAACGGATACTCCGCCTGCACCGAAGTCGTTACATTTCTTGATCAGCTTGCTGACTTCTTCTCTTCTGAATAATCTCTGGATCTTTCTTTCTGTCGGTGCATTACCTTTCTGCACTTCTGCCCCGCATGTTTCGATGGACTCTTCTGTATGTACTTTGGAAGATCCTGTTGCTCCGCCGCAGCCGTCACGTCCGGTACGTCCGCCAAGAAGAATGATGATATCTCCAGGATCCGATGTCTCTCTGATAACCGCACGTCTCGGTGCTGCTCCAAGCACTGCTCCGATCTCCATACGTTTTGCAACATAATTCGGATGATAGATTTCTTTTACCGCTCCGGTTGCCAGGCCGATCTGGTTACCATATGAACTATATCCATGGGCTGCTTCTCTGACCAGTTTCTTCTGTGGAAGCTTTCCTTTTAATGTATCCTTTACAGATACGGTAGGATCAGCGGCTCCTGTCACGCGCATTGCCTGATATACATAAGTACGTCCTGACAATGGGTCACGGATAGCTCCTCCAAGGCAGGTAGCAGCACCACCGAATGGCTCGATCTCTGTCGGATGGTTATGTGTCTCGTTCTTAAAGTTTACAAGCCACTCTTCTTCCACTCCGTCTACCTCGATTGGAACAACGATACTGCATGCATTGATCTCATCAGACTCTTCCTGATCCTGTAACTTTCCTTCACGTTTTAATTTTCTCATTGCCATCAGTGCAAGATCCATCAGGCAGACAAACTTATCTTCTCTTCCTTTGAAAATCTCACTGTGGTCAGCGATATACTGTTTATAAGTTGCTTCCATCGGCTCTCTGTAATCACCATCGCCGAACGAAACATCTGTAAGTTCTGTCGAGAATGTTGTATGACGGCAGTGATCTGACCAGTAGGTATCCAGAACACGGATCTCTGTCATAGAAGGATCTCTGTCTTCTTCTGACGCAAAATAATTCTGGATATGCTGGAAATCCTTAAATGTCATGGCAAGTCCGAGAGAATCGTATAATTCTTTCAGTTTGCTTTCTTCCATATCTTTAAATCCGTCAAAGATCTTTACATCTGCCGGCTCATCGAATACAGTAACCAGTGTCTCTGGTTTTTCTTCCTGTGCTTCTCTGGAATCTACAGGGTTAATACAATGCTCTTTGATTGCTTCGAATTCTTCATCCGAAACAGTTCCGTTTCCACCATGGATCACGTAAGTAGTCGCAGTACGGATTACCGGCTGCTCGTCTTCTTTGATAAACTGAATACACTGCACAGCGGAATCTGCTCTTTGATCAAACTGTCCCGGAAGAAATTCTACGGAAAAAATCTTGCTTCCTTCTTCTGCCTGAAATTCTTCTTTATATAATGTATCTACAGGTGGTTCAGAAAAGATGCCGTTACATGCTTTCTCAAATGTCTCATCCGATACGTTTTCCACATCGTAACGGATCAGTACACGGACGCTGTCTACGTCTTTGATTCCAAGATAGCTTCGGATCTCGGTCTTAAGTTCCTTTGCCTGTACATCAAATCCTGATTTTTTCTCCACGTACACTCTTTTTACATTGCTCATAAGTAATCCTCCACAAATGAATTTTTACACATTTTCTATTGTTAGTATAACACAACAATCATTATTTAATACAATTAATATATCTAAACACTTTTATAACTTATACTTATCAATCATCTTTTTTCTCTTCCTTTTTATAATTTCTTTTTCCCCAAAACAATACAATCCATATCAGAACCATCACTGCAACAAACACTTTACTGATGCGGATCACCATATCCAAAAAGAATCCTTCCGGAAGCATCCGTATCATATAATCCGTCTCCGGGTCGAATACCCACAGATTATTGGTAAAAAACAGCTTATGAAAAATCGTAAAACACGTTGTAAAATCTACACGGAATGCAATCCCCAGCAGTACGCCTATGACCAGCCAGGCACTCAGTGCGATCGAATATGTTCTGAAATACAGTCTCTTCCAGTCTTCTTCCCGTTTTCTCAGTACCGCCAGTATAACTGCTGCCACAGCCAGACAGATTACTCCGACTTTCATTCCTCCCAGGAACAGATTCCTGACATCACGCATATGCAGCCGGTCTCTTTCATTAAAGAAATCCTGCTCTCTTCCTTCCACTGTCGTCACAACCGACAGCTCCTCCTCTTTCCCGATCAGATAATTCATCATATGTTCTGTCACATACATGACATGGTCTATGCTCATATCCAGATCTTCCGTCACTTCATAGCGTTGATATTCTTTTTTATAAAACCTGTAATTACTGTCTCCATATACGGCCAGCCATATACTAAATATCAGTGCTGCCATCACTGCACACATCATGGCCATAACAGATATGATCGTTGTTAGCTTCTTCAAGTCTTTTTCCTCCTGCTTTTCATTATTATAACACTTCTATTTATAAATACGGTTGTAATTTTCTTTCATTTCACTTATAATACAGTTAAGATTCATTAGGAGGACTTATCATGGATATTAACTATGAATTATATAAAGTATTTTACTATGTAGCTTCCACCTTAAGCTTTTCGGAAGCCTCCAAGCAATTGTTCATCTCACAGTCGGCTGTCAGCCAGTCCATCAAGGCACTGGAGAAGAAGCTGGATCAGACCTTATTCATCCGGAGTACCAAGAAAGTCCGTCTTACTACCGAAGGCGAGATCCTTCTGCGCCACATCGAACCGGCGATCAGCCTGATCAAGCGCGGCGAAAGCCAGCTCCTCGATGTCGGCGCACGCGGAGGACAGCTTCATATCGGAGCCAGTGACACGATCTGCCGGTATTTTCTGGTACCTTATCTGGAACGTTTCCACCGGGAATTTCCCGGAGCGCATATCAAAGTTACCAATGCGACATCCATTCGCTGTGTAGAACTCCTTGAGACCGGACAGGTGGATCTGATCGTTGTCAATTCACCGAATGCTTATCTCGGGAATGTTCCGAATGTAAAAAAAATCAAAGATTTTCAGGATGTATTTATCGCAGACAAGGCATTTGAGGAATTAAAAGGGAAGAAGCTCTCTTTCAAAGAACTTCTGAACTATCCGATTCTTATGCTGGACAGAAAAAGTACGACCAGTGAATATCTGCACAATCTGTTTCTTCAGAACCAGCTGGATCTGGTTCCGGAGATTGAACTCAGCAGTAATGATCTTCTCATTGATCTTGCCCGCATCGGACTTGGAATTGCATTTATTCCGGATTTCTGCCTTTCCCAGACCTCCGATTCGGATTCGCTTTTCATTGTCGAGACAAAAGAAGTACTTCCGGAAAGGGAGCTTGTCATCGCATATAACGAGAAAGTCCCGATATCCAAGGCCGCGCAGGAATTTTTATCTTATTTTTAATACATCTTTCGGATGCATGACGGAAAATCCCATAGGAGCATATGTTCCTCATGGTATTTTTCTTTTTCATGCTGCTTATTTCGCATCTGTCTGTTCTTCCGCCTTCCAGAATTTTGCAATCTTTTCTTCAATATTTTCATCGTCAACTACTAATATTTTCACTGTTACAGATCTGGAAATCATTCCACTCCCTCGGGAACACCTCCTGGCACTGTCTGTCCATAAACCGGTCATCCAACAGTGTGATCACACCTCTGTCCTGATCGGTCCGGATAACTCTTCCTGCGGACTGTAACACCTTATTCATCCCCGGATACAGGTAAGCATAATCGAATCCATTCAGATGCTTTCGGTCGAAATAGTACTTTAAAAGTTCCCGTTCCAGGCACACTTGCGGAAGTCCTGTCCCGATGATCATTGCCCCGATCAGTTTATCTTCCGTCAGATCAATTCCTTCTGAAAAGACACCACCCATCACACAGAAACCGATCAGGCTGTGTGCTCTTTCCTGTTCGAATTTTTTCAGGAATTCTTCCCGTTCCTGCTCCGTCATATATTGGGACTGTACTACAACTTCAATCTGTTCCTGTGGCAATTCCATGAATACTTCCCAGACTTTTTCCAGAAATCGATAAGACGGGAAAAACGCAATATAATTCCCTGTTCTTCCTTTTATCACATGCATCACGTATTCTGCATACTTCCGGTACATCTCCGGTCCTCGCCTGGTATACTTCGTGCTGACATCATTTCCCAGAAGCAATAATCTTCTGCCTGGTTCAAATGGAGATTCCGCATAGATTGCATAGTCTTCCTTCGTTGTAGATAACAGTTTTTTATAATAATTGATCGGAAGAAATGTTGCCGAAAATAATATTGTACTATTTGCTTTCCCCATATATTCCTGCAGACATCCTGCCGGATTGACACAGAACAGATGCAGGTAAAACTTTCCTTCTTCACTAAGTTCTGAATAGATCAGATAATTTTCATCCTGCCGGTCATGAATATATATGAAATTACGGATACCAAAGTAAAACTCCAGCACCTCTTTCCGTATCACTTCATCTTTACAGTCTTCTATAAACTCTTCCAGCTTCGTCATCAAAGACAGAAGCTTAATATACACATGTGACACACTGTTCAGTATCTGGCAGCCGTCACATTCTCTTTTTAATTCCAGAAGCTGCTTATTGCAGCTCTCCAACGCCGAGACAAGTTTCGGTTCCCCGTATTTTACCAGCTTTTTGATCTTCAGAAAATCCTCCTTGCAAATACTGCTGCTGTACATTGTCCTGCCGCGTTCTACCAGATTGTGTGCCTCATCGATCAGGAACAGGTATTCTCCTTTGACGCCGTCTCCGAAAAAGCGTTTCAGATGTGCATTTGGATCAAAAACATAATTATAATCACATATAACTGCGTCTACCCACTGTGATACATCCAGTGCCATTTCAAATGGACATACATTCCATTTTCTTGCCTGTTCTTCCAATACTTCCCGGCTCATCTCGTCTGTCGATGTGAGCAGTTCATAAACGGCATCATTTACACGGTCAAAATGCCCTTTTGCATATGGACACACATCCGGATTACAGATGGTTTCTTCACAGAAACAGATTTTTTCTTTTGCCGTCAATGTGATAACTTTCATCTTCAGATCCTGTTCTCTCAGAATCGCAAACGCCTGACTTGCCACCGTTCTGGTAATCGTCCTGGCCGTCAGATAAAAAATCTTTTCTCCCAGTTCTTCCCCGACAGCTTTCACCGCCGGAAATACGGCCGCCATCGTCTTGCCGACTCCGGTAGGTGCCTGGATGAATAATTTCTTTTTTCTTAAAATGGTCCGATATACAGACTCAACCAGTTTCTTCTGTCCATCTCTGTATTCGAATGGGAATTCTACGGTTTTAATGGAAGCATTTCTCTTTGCTCTCCATGTCATCTGGTATCTTGCCCATTTTTCATATTCAGATACCAGCTTTTCGAACCATTTCTTAAGTTCTGCCCGGGTATATGTCTCCCGGAATCTGCGGATCTCTTCGGTATCCAGATTACAATACGTCATCTGCACTCCGATCTCTTCGAGATTATTTTGTTCTGCATAAATATATGCATAGCATTTTGCCTGTGCCAGATGCAAAAGCTGTGGCTCTTCCAGACGTTTCAGATCTTTAAATACACCTTTGATCTCGTCGACCACCACACGCTTCGGAAGTTCTATGATTCCGTCCGCTCTTCCTTCTACACTCAGGATAAATCCATCACACGGGATCTGATATCTTAACGGAACTTCTGCACGGTACTCTGCCCCCTGCTGTCTCTGGATTTTCCGGTGTATGCGGCTGCCCTGCTGCATGGCATCCTTATCTGCCCCTCCGGTCCGGTTGTCAATATCTCCATGTCTTAATATAAATTCCACCAGATTCCGCACCGAAATACGGATACACGGCTGTTCCAGATTCATGATCTGCTTTCCCCCAATCGTTCTTCATACATCGATCGAATTGCTCCCGTCATCCCTGCGATCACATCGATCACCGTCATGATATCTCCGCTCCGATTCTTCTGGTAAGCGTGGTAGCTTCCCTGGATACAATAGCTGAGCATCACATTCATTGCTGTATCTTCTTTCAATTCCGGGTATTTTTCAAAGATCATCTGCTTGATGTTCCGCTCGATACTATCCGCAAAATGATTCGCCTGACTGCCGGAAAATAAAATCGCCGTCAGGGAATTCTGCGATACATAAGCCATCAGAAGTTCCCGTGCAAACTCTGCCGGATGCTCCAGCAGATATTCCGGATGCTGGATACTGTTCGCAATCGACTGTACTACTTCTTCTTCCATCGCATCTGACAAATCGTAGATATCTTTATAATGCGCATAAAAGGTAGACTTATTGATTCTTGCGCTTTCACATAGTTCTTTTACTGTTATCTTTTCCAAAGGTTTCCTGGAACGCAGTTCGATAAATGCGTTCTTGATTCCCCGCTCTGTTTTCTCAATTCTAAGATCCATCTTACCTCCCATTTCCCAACACTTTCTCATATTCGTCGGTTATCCATCCTTTCGTCGGTTTTGTTGGTGGATACCTCCTCGCATTTTTCTTATAATATAATTATAAATCAAAAAAGCAACTACTGTCCATTATCTTTTCGACAGTTGATCTTTTACGTTGCATTTTCACGGAGGTTAATATGGATTTTTACGGATTTTACACAGGAAAAATATTCGACGCTTATGAATTTCTCGGCGCACACCCGGACAAAGACGGAACCAC
>OGWQ01001898.1_pt1 | contig 10715 bp, 10 predicted proteins | sample 1576091 | NCBI WGS metagenome assembly OGWQ01 (sample SAMEA3541584, study PRJEB24748) | human gut metagenome | biome: human gut; feature: human-associated habitat; material: faeces | place: China | collected 2012
CTTCGACCAATGTGGTAGCCGCCAACACGAATAATACGGCGGCATTCAGTCCGAACACGACCCTGAATACAACCATACGCATGGTTCCATTTGCAGGGGCCAGAACGATTACAGTGCATTTCAATACACTGACGGTAGGCGGACGGACTGTGCCCAACAATACGGAAATCACCTCCACCCAAAGCGTGCAACTGAAAGAGGGAAAAAGCTATACGATGAAAATACAGTTCAAAAAAGCCATCGGAATTAATGTACCCGCAAGTAACATTAATCTTACGCAAAATGGGTGTACAGAAAACGACAAAACCATCTTATCAAAACTCCGATGGGCTGAAGGTAATCTCAATTCCCAAAGCAACTATAATCTGACATGGGCTTCTTCTACTACCGATTACGGTTATTATTATATATGGAAGAATGTATATGTATCATCTGGGTATACAGGCTATGGTGCTGTTGATCCTTGTACACGTCTTGACGAAAGTAAATACGGTAGTGGTTGGCGTACTCCAACAGGAAGTGAATTCACAAGTCTCTCCCGCTGTAGCAACAAGCAATTGGTAAAGTATAACGGTATCCAAGGTATGTGGTTTATGAATAGCTCGACCGGTCTATTTTTGCCTGCTGCAGGCTGGCGAGAGGGCGACAAAGGCAGTGGTACTACTGCTACCATTTATACCGATGGTACAGCCGGCTACTACTGGAGTAGTGACCTCAAAGGTAATTCAACCTATGGTCTTTACATCCTTAAAAATGACGTCTTCGTAGACACTAACGGTAACAGGAAGTCCGGTGTTTCTGTCCGATGTGTTCACAATCTCTAGCGAGTTTGCCAGATGAAGTCAGAAGCCAGTAAGCCTGACACCTTAAAGAACGGGCTTTCTGGGCCTGCACAAACACCCATACTACAAGATATTCAGTAAATGTCTTTAAAAGTAAGATGGCATATGAAGATGACTTGCCAATATCATCTCATATGCCATTTTTATTATAGTTTCTCTCTCTGACCTAAAATCTTATCCGTTTGGGCATGATGTTCCGGAAGAAGCCTGACAACTTCTTCTAATAGATTCTTTATAATCATACTATGCGGTTTCCCTCTATCTGTTTTTGATTTTGTCAATCATTAATATGGCGTTTGCCGTATGTATTCCAAAGAAAATCCACAGGATTTCTATTTTCCTGTTCCGTGCCTTGATTTTTGATAGCGAGTAATGCTGTTTTTGCGTACCGAAATTGCCTTCGAGCCCGGTAGCTCTTCCCTTGCGTACAAAGGATGCTGATATCCCATATACTTTCCAGTATTTATCTGATTGATAAACAGTAATTGAGAAATAACAAGTTGTCGATAGCGATTTGACAAAAGTCAGACAGCATTAATATTCCGTACTTTGCATACCTCGTAAGTTTCACTATCAGACCAATGATTTGGAAATGGTGTGATTCAAATTATATGTGCGCTTAGAACTAAACATAAGATCCTCGTACCGCTAATCAGTTTGGGTGGTGTCACCTTCCAATTTCCCATCTTCCGAGAGTATTTCTTTGCCATTTTTCTCTACAACAAGAGTGATGTCCGCGATCCCCGACGCGGCTATTTTATTATGGAACACCTTATATTCATAGATATTATTTTTAAATGTAATCACGTGATTTCCTCCACTTCCACTAAATTCTATTTTTCCATTTTCCAAGACTAAATCCGGCTTGGTCGATTCTGGGTTCTCTTTTTTCCAACAGGCATACCGGTACATGCCGTTTTTCAGTTCATCTATCCTTATAAAATAATTTTTTGTCTTAAATTTATATACTTCCCCTTTGAAGTTATGTCGCAAATCCGAGGATAGGTCACCTTTTACTTTGGAGGTAAGCTTCTTGGCAAGCTTTTTCTCGTATTTGCTTTGATAATTCACAGCTGTAATTTTTCCGTCGTAATCCATCCAAAGTATGCCATCGTCCAGCATTATTCCTCTCCATCCCATTTCCGACCATTGATCAATATCCGAACTCGTAATAATACGGATTAAGTCTTCATCGAAGATTGAATCGAATCTTTCTTTCAATTCCTCTGCATTCTCAACACTCGGTATAGGGGATGTTCTCTTCAACGGATAAACTATATTTTCGGATATTTCGTCGACAGCTTTTTGCCGAAACATTTTTTTGAGATATTCGATGTTTTGTATATTAGGATTCCGCTCATCGTTACGTTGTACATTCTTTTGCATCGTATCAATTTTGGATATCGACCAAACGACCGCTTTGCTACCGCCTTGTCCCTCTGCCTTGTAACCGTACGCTGAAAGTCCGATGAAACTGAACAGGGAAATCAAGATATACGGTATTACTTTTTCCTTTATTACTATTTTCATTGATTCGGTTATTCTTTTTAAACGATTTATATTTTATCTTCGGGTGCTACAAAAACGACTTGATCAGTACTGTTAAGCAACAATCTTCCAAAAGTTGCTCTTAGCTTCCGTATTTTGCTTATCTAAAAGGCTTTCTATCTCATTTATCCTGGGGGTACTACTCTTTATGCAATTTTTCTCCTTAGGAATTCCTGATCGTTTTTGATAAGGGCATTCAGACATTCAATAACATCCTCTTTCGTTTGACCAGTGATCTCACTGACATAATCCTCCACGACCGTTTGCGGTTTACGAAAAAACTGCTTCTTCACCACGCTTATGGGACGTTTGTAAAAAATATAAAACTCAGGATCTTCCGTATCGCCGACAGCAGAGATCGTAAGCCCGTTTTTATTCGCTTTATTCTCCACTTCCAGCGAGGGAGAAAAATAAATGTCCATTTTCCTCGTTTCAGCGACTTCTATCTGCTTTAAATAATAGTCCCACTGAAAATCATTGAACAACCCGATAACGGAGTCAGGGGCTATCATTCCTTTTTCTATCACTTTCGGATTAAGTGGTTCGCAAATACTGTATCTGAACTCTGTCATAGTATTGTATGTAATAGTAATATCCGACCTGGATAATTGTCATTTGCAAATATATAAAAAACAAAATAGTTACGGTCTCAAAAGATAGTATTCTTCTTGTGCAATAATACTCTGACCGGACAAGCTGTCCAATTTGACATTTCACGATTTTCCTCTATATCACTTCTGCTTTTCGGAGCTTCGGTTATATTGGCAAACAAATAGTGTCTGAAAATCATAGAAATCAGTTCTTTGAAAACGATCCTAACCACTACCAACCCAAGGAAGTAACGGAACAGTATAGTTTAAACCGCTATTCATCAGCCTTATTACTGCAATTTGCGCTTATCCTCAATTAAAATTCTTATCTTTGTCTTTGAAAAAAAGAAATATTTTTTTTAAAGTACATCGGAAGCATGGTAACTCTCCCGAAAACTGCGTATTCCGATCATTATTAAAAATCAAATAATATGGCTATAACTTATCAGACAGAGGGTATCAAAATGCCCGATATCAAAAAACGTGAGACTACCGAATGGATCAAAGCCGTAGCCGCCACTTATGAAAAAAGAATCGGTGAAATCGCCTATATTTTCTGTTCGGACGAAAAAATATTGGAAGTGAACCGCCAATATCTTCAACACGATTACTATACAGATATCATCACTTTTGACTATTGCGAGGGCAATCGTCTTTCAGGTGATTTATTCATTAGCCTGGAAACAGTGAAGACTAACTCGGAACAGTTCAACACTCCTTATGAAGAAGAACTCCACCGGACAATTATTCACGGTATACTCCACCTTTGCGGAATCAACGACAAGGGTCCTGGAGAACGTGAAATTATGGAAGCTGCAGAGAATAAGGCACTAGCCATGAGAAAGCAGTAATTCCCCCTCAAATAAAAGATGGGATAGGAATCATGCATGGCAATCATTCCATCCCATCTTTATAGTTAAATATAGAGCCTTCATGAAACAGGAGATCGCCAAAGGACGGCAGGTGTACGTGGTCTATCCGCTCATCAAGGAGTCCGAGGCGATGGACTACAAAGACCTCACGGACGGTTACGAAGCCATCTCGCGCGATTTTCCGCTGCCCGATTACGTCACGACGATCTGCCACGGCAAGATGAAGCCCGCCGACAAGGAGGAGTCGATGCGCCAGTTCAAGTCGGGCGAAGCCGATATCATGGTCGCCACGTCGGTCATCGAGGTCGGCGTGGACGTGCCCAACGCCACGGTGATGGTCATCGAGTCGGCCGAGCGGTTCGGACTCTCGCAGCTGCACCAGCTGCGCGGGCGCGTGGGCCGCGGCGGCGAACAGTCCTACTGCATCCTCATGTCGGGCGAAAAGCTCTCGAAGGAGTCGCGGGCGCGCCTGCAGGCCATGTGCGAGACCAACGACGGCTTCCGGCTGGCGGAACTCGACCTCAAGCTGCGGGGCGCCGGAGACATCAACGGCACGCTCCAGAGCGGCATGGCATTTGATCTGAAAATCGCCAATCCCACGCTCGACGTGCAGATACTCACCGTCTCGCGCGAAGCGGCGGCGGCCATTCTGACCGCCGACCGCGATCTCTCGCTCCCGGAACACCGCGGACTGCGGGAGCTGAGGCGGAAGTATTCGGGACAAGAAGAGATTGATTTTTCCATGATTTCGTAATATTTCAAAACCACCGAACGTTTATCCTTAAAAACCCTGTCCATGAAACGATTGCTTATCACGATATTATTCCTCTCGGCCGTCCTGCCCCTCCCGGCCCAGCTCTACCATCCGGGCGAGCAGCTCTTCTACCGCGTGAGCTACAAGGCCAAGATGTTCCCCAACACCGAGGTCGGCGCCGTGGAGGTCAAGACCAGCGACAGCGAAATCGCCGGCCGCAAATACTACAAGGTCGAGGGCATCGGCCGCACGCTGCCCACCTACCGCTGGTTCTTCAACCTCGAAGACATCTACACGGTATGGATCGACCCGGAGACGAAGCGCCCCGTACGTTTCGAAAGCGACCTGCACGAAGGCGACTATACGTTCCAGAGCTACTACAACTACGACTGGGAGAACAATCAGGTCTTCACCCGCTGGCGCCGCCGCCAGAAGCCCTATCAGGAGAAAACCATGCCGCTGACGCCCGAAAGCATGGACGCCATCGCGCTCTTCTTCACCATGCGCGGATCCGACGCCGACAGCTTCAAGCCCGGCGAGCCGGCGACGCTCCAGATGGTGCTTCAGGACACGATCCGGCACCTGAGCTACCGCTTCATCAACCGCGAGACGAAGAAAATCCGCAACATGGGCAAATTCAAGACCCTGAAGTTCGAATGCCAGCTGGGCACCACCGAAGGATTCTCGTTTACCGACGGCACGGTCTTCACGCTCTGGATCTCGGACGACGAGAACAAAATCCCGCTTTACATCGAATCGCCCGTGCGCGTGGGCAGCATCAACGCCTATATTTCGGGCTACAAAGGGCTTAAATACCCGATGACGAGCCTGATAAAATAAAAATTTTATATCTTTGCAGAAACGAAAGTTACCCCGGCGAACATCAAATTAATCCTATTTCCGAAAAACCAGCTTTTATGGAAGAAAATAAGCAAGGATACGACCCCTCGGAATTCGAGGACGACGACTACATGACTCCCCAGCCCGACGCAGGCAAATCCATCCGCGGCTACCGCATCGTCATCATCATCCTGTCAGTGATTCTGGTGGCCCTTTCGGCGCTCTATTTCAGCATCCACCGCCAGCAGATGATCGACAACCGGCTGCTGCAGAGCGACCGCGACTCGATCCAGAACGATCTGGGACGGCTGATGACCGACTTCGACAACCTGCAGGTCACCAACGACAGCATCTCGGCGGGCCTGACCATCGAACGCGACCGCGCCGACTCGCTGATGACGCGCCTCAAGAAGGAGCGTTCGTGGAACCTCGCCAAAATCAAGCAGTACGAGAAAGAGGTAGGTACGCTGCGTACGATCATGAAGGGCTACATCCGTCAGATCGACTCGCTGAATACGCTCAACAAGAGACTCATCAGCGAAAACGTCGGCTACCGCAAGGAGATCTCGTCGGCCAAACTGCGCGCCGAAATGGCCGAGGAGAAGGCCGCCGAACTGGACAACAAGGTACGTGTCGGCGCCGTGATCCGCGCCCGCGACATCACGCTGGCGGCGCTCAACGCCAACAGCAAACCGGTATCACGCGTCAAGAACGCCGCCCGCCTGCGCGTGGACTTCGTGCTGACGGCCAACGAACTGGCGACGCCGGGCGAAAAGACGATCTACGTGCGCATCACCTCGCCCGACGGCTACGTGCTGACCACCGAAGCCATGCCGACCTTCGACTTCGAGGGCGAACGCCTGAGCTATTCGGCCATGCGCGAAGTGGACTACCAGAATCAGGACCTCGACGTGGGCATCTTCTACAACAGCACCGGATTCGCCGCAGGCACCTACACCGTGCAGCTCTTCTGCGAAGGCCGCCTGATCGGCACCTCGCAGATCGCCATGCGCTAACCGCGGCACCGGTCTCCGGCAATCCGCCCCGGCTGCAACCCGCACGAACATATGAATTCCCGGTCTTCGTAGCGAAGACCGGGAATTCTGTTTTCGGCAGCACGCACGGCCTGCCGGAAAGGAAAGAGCACGCCCAACGAAACGGACAGGAACGCAACAGAGGCGGAGGACAGCGGCGGAACGCGGGACAGCCACAAACAACGGCAAACCGTGAGAGCGGCAAAACGCAGGAGGAACAAAGCCCGAACAGCGGCAAAACTCAGGACAACGGCAAACCGGAACTGCCACAAGCCGGAAACAGCGGCAAAACCGGGACAACCACAAGCCGGAGTTGCGGCAGCATGCAGACAGAGCGGAGGACAGCGGAAGACAGCGCCGAAACGAAATAAATAAAAGGGAGAAGTCCGCGGACTTCTCCCTCATACCCCGTAAACCGGCGGCCCGAATCGGAGCGAAACAGACCGGCCCGGCGAATACGGCTTATTTGTTCTCCTGCTGCCAGATCAGGGCTGAAGCGCCGAGAATGGCGGCGTTCTTGCCCTGAATGCCGCTGGGAAGCAGTTTCACCTTGTTCTTGAATACGAAGAGCATGTTCTCTTCCATGTACCACTGCGTGGGTTCGAAAATCAGCTTGCCCGCCTTCGACAGACCTCCGAAGAGGAAAATCGCTTCGGGAGAGGTGACCGTCACCACGTCGGCCAATGCGCGGCCCAGCATCTCGCCCGTATAGCGGAAAGCCTCCAGCGCCACCGGGTCGCCCTGCTCCGCTGCGGCCGAAATCATCGACGCATCGAAGTCCGCGAAGGCGATGTCGCGCAGTTTGCTGGGCGCCGTCATCGTCGCCATCAGCTCGAAAGCCGTACGCTTGATGCCCGTCGCCGAAACATAGGTCTCCAGACACCCCTTGCGGCCGCAGCCGCACTCGCGGCCGTTGCGCTCGACGATGATATGACCGAACTCGCCGGCAAAACCGTCGTGTCCGTAGATCATCTCGCCGTTGGAGACGAAGCCCGAACCGAGTCCCGTGCCGAGCGTGATCATCACGAAATCGCGCATACCTTTGGCGTTGCCGTAAATCATCTCGCCGATCGTCGCAGCATTGGCGTCGTTGGTCACCAGCACCTTCACGCCGCCGAAACATCTGCCGATATCGTCGGCCAGCGGAAAGAGACGGCGGCTCTCGTCGGGATTGGGGTCGCCCTCGCGGAATTTCCAGAGGTTGGCGGGATTCTCAACCGTACCCTTGTGGAAATTGGCGTTGGGGGCGCCGATGCCGATGCCCGTCAGCTCGTATTCGAACGAAAGACTGTCCGCCAGCGCGTGCATCGCCTGACACAAATCTTCGACGTAAGCCGGATAATCGTCTACATGAGGATATTTCTTGGTCGAAATGACCGATTCGGCATAGAGGTCGCCGTTCTCATCGACAAGGCCGAAGGCGGTGTTGATGCCGCCGATATCCACGCCGATCGCGAGTTTTTTCATAATATGTCCGGTTTAAAAAAGTTAGCAATTATCAGGTCAAAGTTAATCCAAAATTCGGCTACTCCAAACTTTTTTCCTACTTTTGGGACAGATTCCGCTCCAAAATGTAGTACTACAATGATGCAAACGAACGAGCAACTGCTCTTAGCAATCGAAAATTATCTGGCCCAGACCGAGTTCCCGGCCGAACCCGAACGTCTCTACGCACCGATCGGCTATTCGCTGGCGGGCGGCGGCAAACGCCTGCGCCCGATGCTGCTGATGCTCGCACACGGCATTTTCACCGACCGGTTTCAGGCCGCCCTGCCGGCTGCGGCCGCCGTCGAGGTGTTCCACAACTTCACGCTGCTGCACGACGACATCATGGACAACGCCGCCGTGCGCCGCGGCAAACCTTCGGTCTATGCCAAGTGGGGGCCGAGCGTGGCGATCCTTTCGGGCGACGCCATGATGATCTGCGCCTACCGCCTGCTGAGCGAAGTGCCCGCGGAGCTGCTGCCCCGGATACTGGGCACGTTCAACACCATGGCACTCGAAGTCTGCGAAGGACAGCAGTACGACATGGACTTCGAGAGCAAACGCAAGGTCTCGGTCGTGGAATACATGCACATGATCGAACTCAAGACCTCGGTGCTGCTGGCCGGCTCGGTCACCATCGGCGCCATGCTGGGCGGCGCCTCGGAGGAGGACTGCCGCAAACTGCGCCGTTTCGCCATCGAGCTGGGGCTGGCTTTCCAGCTTCAGGACGACCTGCTGGACAGCTACGGCGACGACCGGCTGGGCAAAGCCATCGGCGGCGACATCCTCGAAGGCAAGCAGACCTACCTGATGACTACGGCCATGAGCCGCGCCGACGAAGCGACGCGCGAAGCGCTGCGCACGACCCGTCTCGACGTCATGCTGTCCGACGCCGAAAAGATCTCCGCGGTAAAATCCATCTACGACCGGCTCGACGTGCCGCGTCTGACCGAACAGCAGATTTCGCTGCGGTTCGAGCGGGCGCTCTCGATCCTCGATACGCTGTCGGCGGACAAGGCCCGCACGCAGCGCATCCGCGAATACGCCGAAAGCCTGATAGGACGCAAAAACTGACATGCGACGTTCCGATATAGAGATCATGGCCCCCGTGGGGTCGTACGAATCGCTGGCGGCGGCCATTCAGGCCGGAGCCAATTCGGTTTACTTCGGCGTCGGCAAGCTCAACATGCGCTCGGCGTCGGCCGCCAACTTCACGCTCGACGATCTGGCGAAGATCGTCGCCACGGCACGCGCCGCAGGCGTGAAGACCTATCTGACGGTCAATACCATCGTCTATGAAGACGAGCTGCGGACCGTTCACAAGGTGATCGACCGCGCCAAGGCCGAGGGCATCGACGCCGTCATCGCCTCCGACTTCGCGGCGATTCTCTACGCACGGCGCATCGGCGTCGAGGTCCACATCTCGACCCAGAGCAACATCTCGAACTCCGAAGCCGTGAAATTCTTTTCGCAGTGGGCCGACACGGTGGTGCTGGCCCGTGAACTGACGCTCGAACAGGTGGCGCGGATTCACCGCGAAATCGCCGAAAACGACATCCGGGGACCGCGCGGCGAACTGGTTCTGCTCGAAATGTTCGCCCACGGCGCGCTCTGCATGTCGGTTTCGGGCAAATGCTATCTTTCGCTCTACGAGACCAACTGCTCGGCCAACCGCGGCGCATGCCGCCAGCTGTGCCGCCGCAAATACACCGTCACCGACAAGGAGACCGGCGCAGCGCTGGACGTGGACGGCCGCTACGTACTCTCGCCCAAGGACCTCTGCACGGTCGATTTTCTCGACAAGTTCATCGGCGCAGGCGTCCGGGTGCTGAAGATCGAGGGCCGGGCGCGGGGCGCGGAGTACGTCAAACGCGTGGTGGAGTGTTACGACGAGGCGCTGCGCGCCATCGAAGCCGGGACATACACGCCCGAACTGGCCGCCGGACTGAAAGAGCGGCTCGCCACGGTTTTCAACCGCGGATTCTGGGAAGGCTACTACGCAGGACGGCCCGTCGCCGAACACAGCGAACATTACGGATCGGCAGCCACGCGGCGCAAGGTCTATGTAGGCAAGGTGACCAACTTCTACAAAAGGATATCGGTGGCCGAAGTGCTGGTCGAAGCGGCTCCGCTGGCCGTGGGAGAAGAGATATTCTTCATGGGCGCCACGACAGGCGTCGCCGAACAGACGCTCGCCGAGCTGCACGACACCGACGGAAAGCCCGTCCCATCCGTCGCTCAGGGAACCTTGTGCGCGGTACGCACCCAAGGGACGATACGCCGCGGCGACCAGCTCTACAAATTCGTCGATGCGCAATAGCCTGCGCCGGCCGGACAGCACGTATGCCGGACGACATATATATCAAGGAAACGCCTTCGGGCGTTTTTTTCGTTACGATTTTCAGCCAGCGAAAGCACTCAGACCCGCTTATCATAAAATTTTTATCGAAAAACAATAAATTTCAGTTGTTTTTCAAAAATTCTTTCGTAAGTTTGCAATGTCGAAATTAAAAAAAACATCCTATGGAGATCGAAAAAATCATCCGCATGCTGGCCGTATTCATCGTCGTGGCCGCCTTCGCGCTCTCGGTAGCCGCCCGGCTTCTGTTCCCCGAAGCTTCGCACCTGTCCGACCGGCTGCTTTAATAACCGCCATGACCATTTCCATATTTTCCACGTTGAATGCGCCTACTGCGTAATGTCCTGCCTGCGCTTTTTTCAGCATTTCATTTGTTGTAACTAATGGCATA
>OGWQ01001901.1_pt1 | contig 10687 bp, 8 predicted proteins | sample 1576091 | NCBI WGS metagenome assembly OGWQ01 (sample SAMEA3541584, study PRJEB24748) | human gut metagenome | biome: human gut; feature: human-associated habitat; material: faeces | place: China | collected 2012
ATGCAGGAAATGCCAGAAATGAACAAAATTTACCCGGATTACAAAGATAAAATTGAGTTTTTTGCCGTAAGCATTGATGATTCGCGCAGCGATTACGAAAAATATGCAGGCGAAAGCGGCTTTGCCTACCCAATGTACTGGGGCGACAAAAACGCCATTGTTAAAGCCTACGGCTTGCAGGGCATACCGGCCTCCTACATTGTTGACAAGTACGGCACCATTACCAAATCCCATATCGGCGGCATGAAAGAAAAAGAACTGCGCGCCTTTTTGGACAGCGGGCTGTAAAAAAACAGCGCAAAATCAAATCACTTAACGCTTTATTTGACTTTTACGCTATGTTTGTTATAATAACAATAGAAACACAAAAGGCTGCCGATAGACGGTTAGCCCAAAATATTGCTTATAGTTTAAAGTAAACCGTCACAATTGAAGGGCTGTGGCGGTTTACTTGTTTTTGCGGGCAATATCTTTCCCAAGGGTATAGCCCAAGGAAAATACAGCTATTGTATAACCTGTAAAGGTTATTAACAATGCTAAAATATCCACGCTATCCCCTCCTTCATAGTATTTCCGGTTCAAGCCGGATTTCTATATCATCGAAGGGTCACAGTCCCTCCGCAGAGGGCTAACCGCCTACCGTTATGGCAACACATTTGCCTGCATATTGTAACAGAAAAATATAAAACTGTAAAGATACTAAAAGCGCGCTTCCGAATTTACGGAAACGCGCTTTGTTTGTTATTTAAAACGTCCAGCGCATGCCGGCACTCCACTGCCACGGAGTAGCAACATCGCCGCCGAAGGTTTTTACTACATCGGCATATACATAGCTGTTTTCGCTTGTTTTGTAGTTAAAGCCAATTCCCGCTTCGCACCAGGTATCGCCAATATCCTGATGATAACTGTTTGTTAAACCGTTAAGGCTTAAATAAGTGTCGGCGCTGCCTGCAAAATCGTACAGCAGGCTTGCTTTGGCGTAAATGCTGCCGCTGTCGCTTATGCGTTTGCCTATTTCAAAGCCTACGCGCCCTACTGCGCTTTCAAGGCTGTCCTGATTAACTTTAATACCGTTGTTGGTGGTGTAATCTTCGCCGCCGATACGCATTAAGGTAAGCTGTGCCTGCGGCGTTACATACCAGCCGCCGTCAAGGTCTACTTTCATGCCGTATTCGCCGCTTAAGCTGGTTCCCAATGCGTCATAGTCGCCGCTGGTATGCCCTGCTTCGGTGTAGATGTCAAAGTTGTTGCTTAACCTGCCCTGTTTAAGTACGATATCGGCATAATGACCTTTATCGCCCAGCCACGTGCCGTACAGGCTTAAAGATGTGCTGCGGTTTTCGCCGTCGCCATGGGTATAGGTTGTCTGCCCATCGTTATGGCTTACTGCCGCGCCGTAATGCCAACTGCCTGCCGTCCAGTCGTAACCCATCTGGAAGAAGTTATACTGGTTTTTGTATTCGCCGTCGTATTCAAATTCGCCGCGGCTCATACGCACCCAAATGCCCTGCCCTCCGTCGCTCTCGCGCAGTTCGCCAAGGCGCTGGCTTAAGGTGCTGTCCTCCTGCCGCCATGCAACAATGGCCGTTGCGGCGATATTTTTCATGGCATCCATGGTTTTAGTTACCCTGTCGCCGCCAGTAATGTTAGTTACATAGCCCTGACTATTACCGTCAAACATTAAATCACCGCTTGCTTCCGGCGTGATAAGCCCTTCTTTTACCGTTACTTTGCCACTAAGATTACTATCACTACCTTCATAAGTAAGTTTTTGTGCAAGAGCATTTAAATTTTCTTCCGTTTTGTCAATATCAAGCGTATTTACGGTATTATTAATTACACCCAAATTAACAGAAGAACCTTCTTCTGCATTTTCGATAGTTACATCACCGGTATTGGTAAAATCCAAAACGCCGCTATCATCGGTATCCTGCGCTTTAAAATTAATATCGCCCGTACCGGAGTAATGTTCAATATAGAATGAAGTATTATCATCATACCTGTTTATAATACCATTATTCAGTAATAAATTCGTAATAATATTTTCAGATCTATTACCATTAATATTCCATATAGCCCCGTTTGATAAAGCCACATTAATAGAGCCATTAGTACTATAATCTTCTTGGATATTGCCGTTGATTACAGCATTCTTGCCTTTCAAATTTATATCAATTGTACTTTTAAGCCCATCTGTTGCATCATTATATATATCACCATTAATTTCTATATTATTACTATTTATCGTTACATTACCATTCCAAGCATAAATTGCATAAGCATTATCATTATTACCACCTTCACTCCCTTTTGCCTCTACATTGATAGTGCCACCAGTAATAGTAATATTACTGTTATCATGAGCATAAATACCTTTAGCTTCAACCCTTAGTTGAGTACCATCACCAGCAGCTTTTGCTGTTATATCAACATTATCAAGCAAAACATAACTTTCTTTAGCATATACACCTACTGCATGAGGTTGAATACCTCCTGTAGACTCAGCATATACCTCTTTATTTTTTATCTCATATTGTCCACTACTAAAACTTTCACCACAAACATAATCTTTACCAGTTGCCGCCAACGCCGTATTTGCCGCCAGCACGCCGCCTGCCAAAACGCACAGCAAAATTTTAGAGCGTAAATTCTTTTTCATAAAAATACCTCCCCCGTTGTTACGTGGAGGAGGAAATTACTCGTCAGGTTCTCTTTTTTATTTCTGCGCGAAGCGCAGTCCCCCCCAGCGAGATTTTACACTTTTATTATACCATACGCAAGCGGTTTTTAAAAATTTTTGTTTGAAAATTTATGCAAAGTTGTTTGCATTTTTATATTAAAACAGCTTTGTTGTTAAATTTATTTTACACTGCTGCCATACCATGTACAGTATTGACAAGCCTGTTGTTTACGGCTACACTAACGGTAGCGGCTGTTTTTGGGCAGCAATTTTTATTTTACAGGAGCTAAATAATGCCTGCTTTAACCAGTACTAAAAATAAAACCAAGGATTTAACGCACGGGCCTATCGGCAGGCAGCTGTTTTGGTTTTCGCTGCCGCTTTTTGCGGGCAGTTTAATTCAGCAGCTTTACAGCACGGTCGATTTAATCTTCGTCGGGCGTGTTTTGGGCAAGGATGCGGCCGCCGCGGTAGGCGCCAGCACTTTTATAATTATCATTATACTGGGGTTTTTTATCGGTCTTTCCGTTGGCATAGGCGTTATAGCCGCACGCGAATTTGCCCGCGGCGAGTTTGAAAATCTCAGCCGCGTTGTTCACTGTACGGCGGGGCTTACCATAATATTTTCTATTGTGTTTACCATACTGGGCATAATATTTGCGCCAACTGTTTTGGAGCTGATGAACACTCCGCCCGAAATTATGCACTGGGGCACGGTTTACATCCGCCTGTTTATGCTGAGCCTGTTTTCCATTGTAAGTTATAACGTTGGCAGCGGCATTTTAAGGGCTTTGGGCAATTCGCTTTCGCCGATGATTTATCAGCTTATAGGCGGCATAGCCAATGTTATAGGCAATTTTTTGTTTGTATATTACTGGAACTTCGGCATTTCAGGTTCTGCCATGGCAACGGTTGTTTCGCAGACGCTGGCGGCAGGGCTTGTAATTTACCATTTATATAATATGGACGCGCGCTACTGCCTGCGTTTTAAAAAGATTACCCTTGATTTGCCGCTGGCACGGGAGATTTTCCGCATTGGCATACCGGCAGCCATTCAAACTATTGTAATTACGCTTTCGAACATTGTTGTGCAAACCAACATTAACGGGCTGGGCGTAAACAGTATTGCGGCTTACGCTGCTTATTTTAAGGTAGAAAACGTTATTTACCTGCCCATTATGGCGCTGGGGCAGGCCTGCTCAACCTTTATTAGCCAGAATGTTGGCGTTGGCAAAATTATGCGCAGCAAGCGCGGAACTGCCATTTCCATTTATTTCGGCCTTGCGGTTACTGCAGTAAGCATCAGCCTGGTGCTGTTTTTTGCAGATTTTGCTTTCGGCATGTTTACAGATGACGCCGAGGTTATTGCTATCGGCAGCAGCATTGCCTTTGTTATTATGCCGTTTTATTTCTTATATGTTTTCCTCGAGGTACTTGCTTCGTCAATCCGCGGCAGCGGCAGCACTTTGCCGACGATGTTTATTATTCTGGTAAATATGTGCGTTATCCGCATAGGCGTATTAAAATTAATTATGTATTTTAACCCCACTGCGGACGGCGTGGCCTGGGTATACCCCATTACTTGGGTGTTTACCGTTGCCTGCCTGTACTGGTATTACAGAAGCGAACGCTGGAATCCGGTTAAGGTTCTTGCCAAGCCTGCCGTTTAGTTTATAAAAAAATTTAACCCCGCATACATACAGCAGCAATTTATTTGCCGTATGTGTACGGGGTTTATTTTATTGGTTTTTTAAGCTTTTATAAATATAGTGGCAGGCGCCAAAAAGCAGCACCGCATAAACAAGCAGTATTGCCGCCGAAGTTATGCTGAAGGGCGCGCCGCTGTTAATGGCACGCAAAAGGCTGCTGGCGTGCGTTAAGGGCAAAAGCTCTATAACAAACGCTGCGGCATGCGGCAGCCTGTCGGTTTTAAAAAATGTGCCGCATAAAAAAGACATTGGCAAAAGCAGGTATGTGTTAAAGCGCGCCATGTCTTCAAAATTGCGTACTATAAGGGCTGCGCAAAAACCTGCTTCGGCAAAAATCACGCAGTTTAACGCCAAAACTGCTATAAACAAAGGCGTAAGGGCAAGTTTTGCGCCAAAAAGCCATGCCAGCACCACAATAATTGACGATGAAATAAGCCCGCGAAGCACTGCCGCCAAAATTTTGCCAATTATAAACCCGGAGGCGGAAATAGGCGCCAGCAAGTATTCTTCAAGCGATTTATGGTATACCCTTTCCGTGCACAGCGGCGTAAGGCTGTTAAAAGCAATGTTCATGGAATTTAACGCCAAAATGCCCGGCACGATAAAATCGAGATATGAACCGCCGCCCGTGTTAACGCTGCGGGCAAGGCCCCAGCCGAAAGCCACCATATAAAGCACCGGCGCAACCATGCGGCTTAAGATAAATTTTAACAGCCTGTGGCGCAGCACAATCCAGTCGCGCCAAAATACCGTTGCTATATCCTGTATCATTTTATTGCCCTTCCCGTCAGTTCTATAAATACATCTTCCAGATTGGTGCGGCGTATAAAGGCGGCGCTGTCAAGCTCTGCCGCAAAGGCAGCCGCTTCGCTGCGCTGCGCAAAAAAGCGGTACTGCCTTGCGCCGTCTGCGTCCCATTCGGCCGTAAAGCTGCCAAGCTGCCTGCAAAGTTCCGTGGGGCTGCCTGTTTTTACCAGCCTGCCGTCGTTTATAACGGCTACCCTGCCGCACAAATTTTCGGCTTCTTCTATATAATGGGTTGTAAGCACAACGGTTACGCCTTCACGGTGCAGAGTGCGTATTAAATCCCATATGCGGCGGCGTACCTGCGGGTCAAGCGCAACGGTCGGCTCGTCCAGAAACAGCACTTTCGGGCGGTGTATTAACGCGCGCACTATCAAAAGACGGCGCTTCATTCCGCCTGAAAGCGCCTTTATACTTTCTCTGCGCCGCTCCTGCAAGCCAACATACTCCAGCAGTTCATCTATGCGGGCATGGCGCTCTTTTTCGGGCAGATGATGCAGCCGCCCGTGCAGCTCCATGTTTTCCCATACGGTTAAATCCTGGTCAAAATTAATGTGCTGCGGCACTACGCCGATTTGCGATTTTACAAAGGTTTCGTTGGCAAAAGCGTTTTTGCCGTCATATAAAATTTCGCCGCCGCAGGGGCGCATAAGCATTGCCAGCATGCTTACAAGCGTTGTTTTGCCTGCCCCGTTAGGGCCCAAAAGGCCAAAAATTTCTCCGTCATTTATTGCAAGGCTTAAATTATCTATGGCTGTTTTAACAGTTTTGCCGCCGTTTTTGCCTTTTGTTTTAAATTGCTTTTTTAAATTAATAATTTCTATCATATTATTTGTTCCTTAACGCAAAAGGAAAAATTACTTCATCCTGCGCGCCGTTTTTGTATACTGCGGCTTCAACGCCGAAAACTTCCGCCAGATTGGGCGGAGTAATTATTTCTGCCGGGCAGCCGCCTGCAAAAACGCCCTTGTTTTTTATTATAACAACGTCATCCGCATAAAGCCGGGCGTGGTTTATATCGTGTATTACCATAATAACCGTCATGTTTTCCTGCGCGTTAAGTTCGGTAATAATCTGCATAATTTCCAGCTGATGCGCAATATCAAGGTAAGTTGTTGGTTCGTCAAGCAAAAGAATCTGCGGCTGCTGTGCCAGTGCCATGGCAATCCACGCACGCTGGCGTTCACCGCCTGAAAGCGTTGCCACAAAACGCCCGGCAAGATGCGCAATATGCGTTTTCTGCATGGCGGTTTCAATAATTTCCGCATCGTTTTTGCCTTCGCGCTTAAAAAGCGAGCGGTACGGAAAACGCCCGCAGGCAACAAGCTCGCGCACCGTTAAATCGGCCGGAGCCGTTACGCCCTGCGGTAAAATGGCAAGCAATTCCGCAATTTTGCGCCGCGGCATGTTTTTCATATCGGCGCCGTTTAACAGCACTTTGCCGCTGTAATTGCGGTTTAACCCTGCCACAGCCCGCAAAAGCGTAGATTTGCCGCAGCCGTTGGGACCTATGATGGCAGTGCGTTTTCCTTCGCGGAAGTTTATATTAATATTTTGCAAAATAGTGTTTTTGCCTATGGCAATGCTTAAATTTTGTACCGAAACAGAAGCCATTTTACAACTCCTTTCTCAGTAAAAACAAGAAGAAAGGTGCGCCGAGCGCCGCCATAAAAATGCCCACCGGCAGTTCAAGCGGTGCAAAAGCCACACGGGCCAGCGTATCGCTGTAGGTTACAACGGCTATGCCCAAAAGTGCAGACGACGGAATTAAAAAGCGGTAGTCCGAACCTGTTAAAAGCCGCACCGTATGCGGAACAATAAGCCCCACAAACCCGAGCAGCCCGGCAACGGAAACTGCGCTTGCCGCAAGCAGCGCGCCGATAGCCGTAAAAACAAGCCGCACAAGCTCAACATTAACGCCAAGCCCCTTGGCTACGTCATCGCCAAGCTGCAAAATGTTTAAATAACGCGCACCGCAAACCGCAAGTATAAACCCAATAACCGCATAGGGCAGTATAATTTCAACATGGGGCCATGAACGTGCCGCAAGGCCGCCCACCATCCACATCAGCGCGCCGTGTACCCTGTCGCTGTAAAGCACAAGTATGGCTGAAATACCAGCGCCCAGAAAGCTTGATACGGCAACGCCTGCCAGCACAATACGCAGTGGGCGGATGCCGTTTTTCCACGCCAGAATGTAAATGCAGGCTGCGGCAAGCATGGCGCCGCAAAACGCAGTCGGTACAATTAAATATTCCAACGCCGGAAACAGGACTATAACAAAAATGCCTGCCAGCCCCGCGCCGGAAGAAATGCCGATAATATGAGGGTCTGCCAGCGGATTTTTCATTACCGCCTGCAACACCGCGCCGCTGACGGCAAGGTTCATGCCCACAAGCGCTGCCACAATGGCTCTTGGCAGGCGTATGTTCAGCAAAATCTGGCGGCTGGCATTATCCCCGCCGCCGTTTAAAATATCGCCCAGGGCAGATACCGGTATTGCCACCGCACCGCTGAGCACACTGCACAAAAAACCGCCTGCCGCCAAAACAGCAAATGCCGCAAGCATTAAAACACGCCATTTTTCTATTGCCATACCAAATTTTTTATGTTCGTTTACAGCATTCATAACCAAAAATCCTATTCAAATTTTTCCGGATAAGCTAATTTAGCCATATATTCTGCCGCCTGCGGGTATTTTATGCCGGGGCTTAACAAAAACAGCTCCTGCGGCAAAAAGTAAACATGCCCGCTGCGCACTGCCGCCAGGCTTTGCCATGCCGGGCTTGCGCTGATGCTTTTCAGCATGGCGTCCTGCACGGTTTCCAGCTTGCCCATGCTGGTAATGTAAATAATATCGGGGTTGGCGGCAACGAGTGTTTCCAAACTGTAAGGCGCCGCCGTAGAATTGTTTTCCAAGGGCATGCTGCCTGCGGCGATATTGGTAAAGCCCAGCAGCTGCGCCGTACTGCCCGCAATGCTGCCTTCAAGCTGCACCGTTACGTTCTGCGCCGTGCTGTGCAATATGGCAATGCGCTTGCTTTCCTGCGGCATTTTTGCCTTCACGGCGGCAATGCGTTCATCCATGTCTTTGTTAAGTTCTTCTGCTTTTGCTTCATTGCCGGTTATTTTGCCCAATACGCTTACGGTGTTTTTTACCTGAGCGTAAGTACGCATTTCCAAAACTATAACCGGAATATTATTTTCTTCAAAATTATGCACGAATTTATCGTTCATGTCTTTATAGCAAATTACCAGGTCAGGCTGAGCGGCAATTACTTTTTCGATATTAACATTATAAACGTTGCCTACCTCCGGCAGCGCCTTATATTTTTCGCTGATGCCCGTTTTTGCCGCCACGCGGGCTGCAAGGCCTGCATCAAGCTTTTCCAGCGGTTCCAAAAAAGATGCCGAAAGCGGCACGATTTTTTGCGGCACGTCTTTTAAGCTTACCGTTCTTCCGTTATCGTCCGTTACAGTAATTTTGGCGGCTGTGTCTTTTGGCACGCTGCTTTTGCTGCTGCCGCATCCGGCAATGGCAAACATTGCCGTTAAAAGTATTAAACCGGTTATAAACAAGTATTTTTTCATGGCTGTGTTCCTTAAAACAAGTATTTTTATAAAAGCACAATTAGCTATGCGGCACAAAGGCCGCATAGCTGTACTTAAATTATATCACTAACTGTAATTTTATTAAATTATTTTTCTGCAACAAGTGCGTCCCACGCTTCGTTGGCATGTTCAACAAACAGGCTGCGCACGTTTTTATTTTCGCCTATTCCGTGAATGTAGGTGTTTACTTTAAAACCTTCTTTTTGCAGAATGGTTTTATGCGAATCTTCTTCATCGCCTGCCATATCGTTGTTGGCATGGTCACCCGCAACCATCATCAGCGGCATTAAAGTTACGTTTTTAACGCCTTTTTCTTTCAGTTTGGGAATAACATTTTCCAGACGCGGCCAGCCTTCAACGGTATAAATCATTACTTTGCCGCCGTATAAAGCGTCAAGCCTATCCTGCATTACGGCATAATAAGCGTTGGAAGGGTCGGGCGTGCCATGTGCCATTACCAGCACGGCATCTTTTTTGCCCATTTTTGGAAGCTGTGAACCGATAGCCGCCATAGCTGCTTCCACGTCATCGGCCTGCCCTTCCTGCCCCATCCAGTACATTAAAGGAGTGCCCATGGTCATCTTTTTAAACTGGGTTTTATACATATCGTAAACGGCTGTTTTATAGGCATATTCCATGCCCGGAATTACATCAAGCGAAGTAAGCGCCACACGGTTGTAGCCTTCAGCTTTCAGCTGTTCCAAAGCCTGTTCCGGCGTCGGCACCGTAAGGCCTTCGTTGGCTTTTACCCTGTCGATAATGATGTGCGAAGTAAATGCCAGCACAACCTTTGTTCCCGGGTGGGCGGCTTTAATTTCGTTTACGGTTGCCTCAATGGTTTTTGCCCTTGTATCGGGGAAAGTAGTGCCAAAGCTCATAACAAGAATGGCGTCCTTATCCGGCTGAGCCAAAAGTGCCGGGTCGGTAGTGGTATAAGTACGCACGCCAATCTGCGAAGCCTGCAAAAGCGCAGGCGTAGGTGCTTTAACTTCTTCACTTAAACTGTAAGCTGCCATAGTAGTTGCCGATACCCCCGTTAAAACCATGCAAGTAATTGATGCTGCCAATAATTTTTTCCATTTAAACTGCATTTTCAATCATCCTTCCTGCGTTATATATTTTCCTGTCTTACAAGGCAGGTAGAAAGCAAAATTTATCAGAACATAAAGTACAGTTCGGAGAAGATGGTCTGCGCGTCTTCGTTGCTAAAACTAAAGATTTTTTCATTGCGGATTCCTCCCAAAAATAAAAAATACACAAATTACGCTGCCTGTGAAAAAGGAAGCGCAAATTTGTGTATTGTAAAAGCCTTAAATGCACATCACCTGCAACCTTGCCGTCCCTCGCAGCAGCCGGAAGCGTTAAGGGCAGCGATCTGACTTACGCTTTGCAGCGCTCACAGTGGCGTGACCGTGCCGGAATTACACCGGCTTCCCTTGATTTAAGCAATTAAGCACCCTTAACATACAATATTAACTTATGCAGCTATTATAGCACTTATTACTATTAAGTTCAATACATTTTATAACTTTTTTATCAATTAATTTTACAATCTTTTTATTCACTTTGTACTTAAGATATATATTTTTATTTAAACAGTTATTTAAATAATGCAATATTACTTCGCTTGCTTCAAATTATAAAAAGGTACGGTTACTCCCACGTTACTCCCAAAGAGGTGCGGTCTTTTATGCCCACACAAAAACAAAAAAGGCGCAGAACCAGTCTGCGCCTAAGTTTGCAAGTGGCAGGGGCAGTAGGAATCGAACCCACAACCAACGGTTTTGGAGACCGCTACTCTACCAGTTGAGCTATACCCCTAAATAAAATGGAGCGGAAAACGAGATTCGAACTCGCGACCCCCTCCTTGGCAAGGAGGTGC
>OGWQ01001914.1_pt1 | contig 10593 bp, 8 predicted proteins | sample 1576091 | NCBI WGS metagenome assembly OGWQ01 (sample SAMEA3541584, study PRJEB24748) | human gut metagenome | biome: human gut; feature: human-associated habitat; material: faeces | place: China | collected 2012
ATGTAATGTAAAATTAGATAAATATGGGTGAGGAACATTGATAAAGGATAATCAAAAGTTATTAAACAGATTACATGTAGTAATAGATGCAGTCGTAATTGTATTTTCATATATCGCATCGTGGTACCTGAGATTTAAAAGCGGGATTTTTGAATTGGATCCATGGTTTTTATCATTGCAGGAATATGCAAAAGTGTTGATTGTAATTGTGCCGGGATATCTGGTCTTATATTATGGATTCCAGTTATATACACCAAAACGTGTGCAGGGACGCAGACTGGAAGCATGGCATATCATTCAGGCGAATGTAATTGGTCTGATGGCATTTATTTTACTTTTATATGTGTGGAAGCAGCCTGATTTTTCAAGGGGAATGATTTTTGTATTTTTCCTGGTGAATGTATTTTTAGAGGTTGTTGTAAGAAATATTATCCGTGAAGTGCTGCGGGATATGCGGAAGCAGGGATATAACCAGAAGCACATTCTGCTGATCGGATATAGCCGTGCGGCGGAACAGTATATTGACAGAATTAAAGCAAATCCGGAATGGGGCTATATCGTGAGAGGAATTCTTGCGGACAACGTACCAAGAGGAACAGAGTATAAAGGAATTAAGGTACTTGGAAGAATCGATAATCTTATGATTGTTCTTCCGGAAAATAAACTGGATGAGATAGCAATCACTCTCGGGCTGGCAGAATATCATAAATTAGAAAAGATTGTAGGTATGTGTGAAAAATCTGGTGTCCATACAAAGTTTATACCGGATTATAATAATATCATTCCGACAAAACCATATACGGAAGATCTGATAGGACTTCCGGTAATTAATATAAGAAGAGTACCGCTTAGCAATATGCTGAATGCATTTGTAAAAAGGGCAATGGATATTTTTGGAGCATTGGTTGCGCTTACATTATTTTCACCGGTCATGCTGGTAATAACAATTATTATAAAAGTGACATCTCCGGGACCACTGATCTTCAAACAGGAAAGGATCGGTCTGCAAAATAAACCATTCTATATGTATAAATTCCGGTCTATGGTTGTACAGGATGCATCAAAAGAAAAGAATGGATGGACGGTAAAGAACGATCCGCGTGTTACGCCGGTAGGAAAGTTTATAAGAAAAACAAGCATTGACGAATTACCGCAGCTGATCAATATCCTGAAAGGGGATATGAGTCTGATCGGCCCGAGACCGGAAAGACCTCAGTTTGTAGAAAAATTCAAAGAAGAGATTCCAAGATATATGATCAAACATCAGGTGCGGCCGGGACTTACCGGATGGGCACAGGTGAATGGACTACGTGGTGACACATCGATTCAAAAGAGAATCGAGTATGATTTATATTATATTGAAAATTGGACATTAGGATTTGATATAAAAATATTATTTCTGACATTTTTCAAAGGTTTTATTAATAAGAATGCATATTAGCTTCTAAAGGAGACGGCAATGGCAAAGAAAAGACGCAAGACAAAAAGACAATTAAGAGAAGAACGACGAAAAAAAATGCGCAAAAGAAAAAGAAAAAGAATTATTTTACTAACAGTTGAAATTATAATTCTGGCTGCTCTGTTAGTGGCTGCTTACGGAATATTCAAACTCGGAAAACTGGATTATAATGTGTTGAATAAAAAAAAGCTGGAAGTTTATAAGGATACAGGAGAGTATACGAACATTGCATTGTTTGGATTGGATTCGAGAAATAATGAATTGGACGGCGGTGTACAAAGTGACTGTATTATGATCGCAAGTATTAATAATAAGACAAGTGACGTGAAGCTTGTGTCTGTATACAGGGATACGTTGCTGCAGCAACAGAATGGACGCTATAATAAAGCGAACGCAGCATATAATACAGGCGGTCCGGAAGAGGCAATCAGTCTTCTGAACCGTAACTTTGATCTTGATATTAAGAATTATGTCAGTGTGAATTTTAATGCGCTTGTAAAAGTGATCGATGCTCTGGGTGGGATTGATATTAAAATGACGAAAGAAGAAGCACACTGGTGTAATCTGTATGGTGCCGAGACGGCAAGAGTGATTGGCGAACATTGGTCGGATATAGAAGAAAAAGCCGGTACGCAGCATCTGGACGGTATTCATGGTGTGGCATATGCAAGAATCCGTTATACAAGTGGTAATGACTTCAAACGTGCACAGAGACAGAGAATTGTATTAGAAAAGGTTGCAAAGAAAGCACAGAAAGCGAATTTCATTACTTTAAATAAAATAGTAAATGAAGTATTTCCGATGATTTCGACAAGTTTTTCTTCAAAACAGATTTTGGGATTTGCAGCGAATGCACTGAATTATAATCTGGTGTCAACAAATGGATTCCCATATCAGGTAACAACCAGTGAAACAGTGAAGAATCATAGCGGTGTATCTTTTGTCATTCCAATCGGTTTGGAACAGAATGTAAAGCAATTACATCAGGAACTGTTTAATGATGATTCTTATGAGGCATCAGACAAAGTAAAAGAGATTGACAGTGACATTGTTTATCTGACGGATATAACAGCAGATAATACAGATGCAATGGAGTCTACGTTTAAAGGAGACAGTCTGAATGAGGGAACGGAATAAAATTATTTTAGAATATGGAACTTATATGCTGAGCTTTTTTGTCAGTTACATAGCGTCACTGGCAAAATGGTATTATGCTTCGGGAATTATTCTGATTGTGGAAGCTGTTTATTTGTATGTTCACTGGGTAAGGGAAAGTGGAAGCTTTGTGGAACTGAGGGCTCTGTTTACACTTGCCTGGGTAGGGGGCCAGGGAATCAGCTGTCTGAAACTCAGTACATTACAGGATACATGGAGCTATATTACCTGGTTGAGCTTTTGTGTGATATATATAGCTTTTGGAATAGGATATGAATGGGGAAGAAAGTATAGCAGGGTAGAGGGAAAAGAACCTGAAAAAAATAAAAAAAAGGCAGACAGGCTTTTTCGATGTATTATGTTGCTGCTGGTTGTGTCGGCCGGATGTTTTGTAATCGAAATTATCCGGATCGGTTATATTCCGGTTTTTTCAGACGAACCTTATTCGTATTCTTATTTCAGAATGTCGGCTTTACATTATCTTCATTATTGTGCAATCAGTTGTATCCTGATACCGGGACTTACGGTGCTTTGGAAAAAAATCGATTCTGAGGAAAGTAAGTGGCGTAATGGAGCAATCATTATTGCAAATATAGTGGCATTTGCAGTTCCGTTTCTCTATGTATCGAGATTTCAGTTTCTGTTTGAAATAGGTGTGGCAGCAGTCATTTATATACTGGTAAATAAAAATATGAGGAAAAGTACCCTGGTTCTTCTTGGCTTTGTGGTTTGTGCAGCGTATGTGGTGATTACATTGTCACAGAAGCGGGATGCGATATATTTGAAAAATGTATTTAAAATGAAATATACACATATGCCGGTGTTTCTGACCCAGCCGTATATCTATATTGCCAATAACTACGATAATTTTGACTGTCTGGTGAAAAATCTGCCGAAATTTTCTTGTGGCCTGCGGATGTTATTCCCGTTTGTGTCATTAACGGGATTGAAATTTGTAATGCCAAATCTGGTTCCGGCAACGGTCTATCTGACCAGTACCGAATTGACAACGCTTACAATGTTTTATGATGCTTATTATGATTTTGGAGTCATTGGAGTATTTGTGATAGCTCTGCTTATTGGTGTTGTGGCAAAGGTCATTATTGATATTATTAAAAAAAGTGATAACCCGGTTGTATATCTTTTTTATGGACAGATTGCAGTGTATCTGGCTCTTGCATTTTTTACAACATGGTTCAGCAGTCCTGCGACATGGTTCTGGCTGATCATTACAGGGATGATTTATTGCTATGTAGGATATGATAAGAAATAGAGGATGAAAAAGAAAAGATGAATAACGATCAGACTTCTGTAGATGTGGTGATACCATCATACAGACCAGATGAAAAATTTAGCAGACTTGTGAAAAAACTTCAGGAACAGGAATATCCGATCGGCACTATTTTTGTGATCAATACAAAGGCCGGAAGGTTTCCGAAAGAAGTAGAGCAGATGGAAAAGGTAAAAGTATACCATATAGAACGCCGGGAATTTGATCATGGCGCAACACGGGATATGGGAATGCAGATGTCAAAGGCGGAAATTGTTGTATTTATGACACAGGATGCAGTGCCAGCAGATGAATATGTGATTGGAAATCTGGTGAAAGTACTGGAAGAAGATGAAATGACCGGGGCGGCGTATGCACGTCAGCTTGCAGCATCTGATTGTAATTATATAGAAAAATATACCAGAAAATTCAATTACCCGGAAAACAGCCGGATAAAAAGCAAGGAAGATTTACAGGAAATGGGCATTAAAACATTCTTCTGTTCTAACGTTTGTGCGGCATATAAACGGAATATTTATGAAAAAGCAGGTGGATTCTGCAAGAAAACAATATTTAATGAGGATATGATATTGGCTGGTCATATGATAAATGCCGGATACAAGGTTGCTTATGTGGCTGAAGCGAGAGTGATTCACTCACATAATTATACAGGAATGCAGCAGTTTCACCGCAATTTTGATATGGCTGTGTCGCAGGCAGAACATCCGGAAGTATTCGATGGTATAAAGTCTGAAAACGAAGGAATAAAACTGGTGAAGCAGACAGCTGCTCATTTGGTAAAACAGCGGAAAATATATATGGTTCCAAAACTGGTTTATCAAAGTGGTTGTAAGTATATTGGTTACCGGATGGGGAAAATGTATAAAAAATTGCCGGATAAAGTCGTTAAATGGTGTTCGATGAGTCCGGGATACTGGGAAAAGTAGGCGAAAAGCTTTATTTTTGATTGAAGTTTGTCATATTTTAAGGTAATATAGATATGATATGATAAGCTACGACTGAAGAAAGGATATAAAAAGTAATGGCAAAAGATAAAAAAAGATATAAAAGACGGGGAGGAAGGTCGAAAACAAGGGGATTTGCCTCCTGGTCTCTGGGTAAGAAGATTGGAGCCATTCTTGGAGGAACATTGGTGACGGTAGCAGCGATCGGAGCTGTCATTGTAGCCAGTAAGCTTTCGAAGATCAATACAGTAAAGTTAGATACAGATAAATTAAGCGTTTCAAAGGAAGCAAAAAAAAGGGGAAGCGGATATCTGAATGTTGCATTGTTCGGTGTGGATTCAAGAGACAATGATCTGGACAAAGGAACCAGAAGTGACACAATAATGATTGCAAGCCTGAACAAGAAGACAATGAAGGTGAAAATTGCATCAATATATAGAGACACGTTGTCAGAGCAGGAAGATGGAACGTTGAATAAAATCAATGCAGCGTATTCATATGGTGGTCCGGAAGGTGCTCTTTCAGTGTTGAATAAGAATCTGGATATGAATATTGAACATTATGTAACGGTGAATTTTAACTCGATGATAGATATTGTAGATTCTGTGGGCGGAATTGATATTGACGTGCAGGAAGATGAAGTACCGTACATCTGTGGTTATGTTCAGGAAATTATGAAGGTGACTGGAAAGCTGTCTCCGGGAGTTACAGAACCGGGAACACAGACTCTGAATGGTGTGCAGGCAACTGCATATGCCAGAATCAGATACACGGCCGGAGATGATTTCAGACGTGCAGAAAGGCAGCGGGCGGTTCTGCAGAAAGTTGTAGAGAAGCTGCAACAGGCATCACCGGCACAGTTGAATAAGATTATTGATAAGGTCTTTCCTGAGGTTTCGACAAACTTCACAATGACAGAAATCCTTGAATATGCGAAAGATGCGTTTGATTATGAACTGGGAGAAACAACAGGGTTCCCATTTGATAAGACAACCGATACATTGGGAAATGTAGGAAGCGTTGTTATTCCGGTTACAATGGAAAGTAATGTAAAGCAGCTGCATAGTTTCTTCTATGGAGAAAGTGATAATTATGATGTTTCTTCTACAGTATCGGATATCAGTGCAAAGATAGAGAAAAAAGCCGGAAACAGAGATGCTGATACAGACGAATCAACACAGGAGTTTATGCAACAGCCGGAAGAGACATATTCCGGAAGCAGTGGAACAACAAAGAACAGTTCGGGAAGTACAGGAACAACCGGAAGCACTTCGTACAGATCGGGAACGAGTGGTAACAGTGGTACTTCGGGAAGTACAGGGACAACGGGCAGTACAACCGGAAGCACAACTGGAACAAGTACGGGAAGTGGTACATCAACCGGAACAGGAAGCGGAACAACAGGAAGTACAGGAACGACAGGAAATGGTACATCAACGGGAGATACTTCAACCGGGACAGGCGGAGAATCAACTGGCGGCGAAGGTACCACGGAGTAGAACACCATAAAGATAGAAAAAGGGGTATTATTCATGAAAAAAGTCAAAAAAATAATTGTATCATTTCTTTTGATGTGTATGTTGTGTGTTGGAATGACATGTGTGGCAAGTGCAACCGCAGCAGAATTCAGATTTTCTGATCCGCAGACCAGTGTCGGGGCAGAAGTAGAAGTAACGGCAAAGGTTTCGTCTGCGAAAGCATTAAATACAATTCAGGCAACATTAAGCTATGATAAAACAAAGCTGCGCTTCATCAGCGGTGATGATGCTACAGGTGGAGACGGAACAATTACAATATCAAGAAATGATGAAAATGCCGGAACAACGATGGAATTCAATTTAAAATTCCAGGCATTGGATGAGGGAACAACATCGGTAGAAGTTGCCAAGGTTGATGGAATTGATAGCAATGGAGTTGCATTGGAGATTACGTCAGGTTCTTCATCTGTCAGCATAGCAGAAGGTGATAAATCGCTGATTCAGGAAGAAGATACCAGTTCAGCTGTTGATGGAACAGAGGTTAAGATTGGAAAATCAAAATATATCGTAACAGATGATTTTTCGGATACGATTATTCCTGATGGTTTTGTAAGAGATGCGTTGAAATTTGAAGGAACAGATCATCAGATTATTAAGCAGGAATCAAGTGGCGCACTTGCAATGTATCTTACACCTGAAAACGGAGGAGATGCGGATTTTTATCTGTATGACAGTGATACCGGAAAGTTCTCTCCTCTTGAAGTAATAGAGGTTGCAAAGGGAAGATATATTATTCCTTTGGCTGATGACGGAAATATCTCATTGCCAGACCAGTATCAGAAGACATCACTTACATTAAACGGAAAAGAGTTTGATACATGGCAGGATACAAAGAATGCGGAATATTATATTGTCTATGCGATGAATTCGGATGGAGAAAAGACAACATACCGTTATGATACAACAGATGGTACGTACCAGAAATATTCGCCATCATCAGGAACATCTTCAACGTCAGATTCTACTGTCAATAACGGAAAAGGAATCTGGGGAAAAATTTTAAATTTTGTAGATAGTTTTTTGGATATCGTAGTAATTATTGCACTTGTTCTTTTTGCAGTACTGCTGATCGTAGTAATTATTACTTCTGTAAAACTTCATTATAGAGATCTTGAATTAGATGATCTGTATGACGAATATGGAATTGATATGGATGAGGAAGAAGCAGAGAAGAAGATTCAGAAAAAAGCTGCGAAAAAAGTAAATAAAGAGAAGAAGAAAAATAAAAAGACAGCTAAAAAACCAGCAGCTGTAAAGAAAACATCAAGATTTGACTATGGAGAAGACGAATTTGAAGATTATGAGGATGATTTCGATGATGAGGATCCATGGGTGACAGAAAATATTGCAAAAGCAATGGAGCACAAGCCTGCTAAGAAACAATCAGCAAGGCAGAAAAAGCCAGCAAGACGCACAGAACCTGAAAGAGAAAAGAAACCATCCCAAGGCGTCCGTGCCTTAGACGAGACAGGTCCGGCAATCCGTAAACCTGTTAAGAAGATCAATCTGGAGGATACCAATGATTTTGAAGCCTTTACCCCTCTGGATGAAGAAGCATTTGACAACTTCGAAGGCTATTATTCAGAAGATGATGATTATGATCTGTTCGGAGCAGGTTGTGATGATGACGATCTGTTTGATGCGACAGCAGATCTTTTGAGTAATCATCCGGAAAAGAGAAGAAGTCATGCGGAGATGGATGATACATTCAAAATGGATGTGATTGATCTCGATTAAAATAGGATGAATAGAATGAACCGGTTTGCAGAAATCAGAAAGAAATTGATGGAAGCAAACCGGTTTGTTTTTTATTTTCAAGTGTTCCTGACAAGCTTTTTGAGTGTAGAAAATGTATACCCCATCTCCTCCCACTTTGCAAGCAGCTCATCCAGAATCTCGCCATTGGTTCTGGAGGTGTTATGCAGCAGCACGATGGCACCCGGATGGATCCGTCCGAGAAGCTTGTCAAAGGCTTCTTCTTTGGATGGCTGCGCGTCGGCCAGCCAGTCAACGTAGGCAAGACTCCAGAAGAAGGTATGATACCCCATGTCTTTTGCCATCTGCAGATTTTCAGTACTGTATTTTCCCTGTGGCGGCCGGTAAAGAAAGGTCATGGATTTGCCTGTGATATCTTTATACAGAGCTTCCACACTCTTAAGTTCTCTGGAAAATGTCTCCTTTGTTGCAATCTGGGACATGTCGGGGTGATGGAAAGTATGGTTGCCGATGGTATGACCTTCTTTTAACATCTGCTTTACCAGCTCCGGATTATCACGCAGAAAGTTTCCGACAACAAAAAATGTGGCTTGAACGTTGTGCCGTTTTAAAGCATTTAAGATAGCCTGTGTGTTTCCGTTTTCATAGCCGCAGTCAAAAGTGAGATAGATGACTTTTTTATCCGTCTTTTGTGCATAGTAGGCGTGATATTGCTGAAGCTCATCGAAAGATGCATTACCGACAGGAACTTTGCCTTCCTCCTGAAAGCTGAGACCCCAGTTTTCGGCAGCCGGCAGAATCGTGGAGAGGGGATTGCCGGAAGTCGAGGCTGTCGGAACTGTGCCGGAGGAAGCTGCATTACCGGATGGACTTTTATCATCTGTTCTGACAGACGCAGGCGGAAAGAGCCGGGCAATCTGTCCGCCTGCAAAGAAACAGAATGAAAAGAAGAATAAGAGGATCAATGGTTTGTAATTATGTAATCGGGACATAAGAACTCCGCAGGAATCATTTGTTCATATATATATGCAGCGAATACAAAGTTATGATCTGCCTTGCAAATAGCAGGGAATCATAGTAGTATAGGGAAGAAAGAAAAATGGACGGAATTGAATGGAATATGGATGCAAAAATAAATGAACAGGTAAAGAATAAAAAGCAGGATAATCTGATCACTGCGGAGATCAGATATAAAATGACAGCGAAGGGTATGATGATCACTGAATATTACGGAGCGGACACTTGTGTGGTCCTGCCGGATGAGATAGAAGGAGAAACTGTGACCGCACTGGATGATTATGCATTTGCCAGGAATCTGGAAGTGGAAGAGATCTGGCTGCCGGAAGCGTTAAAAGAAGTCGGTCGTTACGCATTCTACCGGTGCAGGAACTTGAAAAAACTGATTCTGGGGAATCAACTGCTCGATATGGGTGGCGGTGCATTGACGGGGTGTCGTCTGGAAGAAGTGGAGATATATTTCCGTGAGGGCAAGAAGAGCTGTCTGAAATCTATTGTAGAAGAGACGCGTTATCAGATCCGTGTAAGCTTATACGGATACAGTTGGAGATGTTGCGCAGAAAAAAACAGTACAGATGAATGGTTGAGGGAAGTCCGGATTCTATTTCCGGAACACTATGAAGAGGCGGTTGAGAACACCCCGGCAAGGATTCTTGAGACACACCATCATGGTGCGGGAGGATACTACCGCCAGTGCTTTTATAACCGGGAATTAGATTATAAGAAATATGATGAGATGTTCTATCATACGGTTGCAGAGGATACAGAAGAGACGGCGGTGGAGCTTGCACTGGACCGGCTGCGTTTTCCGGAGGAATTGTCGGAGAAGAACAAAAATGTATACAAAACATACATACGGGAGCATATGGAAACGGTGGCAGCGTATCTGGTAAAGAGAGAAGATATAGAAGGAATCCGGTTCCTGGAGCAGAAGAAGCTGTGGAGTGAACCGGCTTTACAGACAGGTATGGATGTAGCGGCAGAGGGGAACAGGACGGAAAGTCTGAGTGTGCTTATGGATGTCAGAAAAGAGCTGTTCCCGAAGAAGAAAAAAACGTTTGAATTGTAAGGAGAAGAAGCGGAAAATCATATGGCAGATACGAAGAAACGTGTAAAAAATAAAGGAATAAAGAAAGAAACAACAGAACCGGAGGCTGTGTCACAGTCAACTGCCATGCAGGAGCGTATGGAGTCTGTCAGTCAAAAGATCCTGATCACGGCAAGAAATGAGCTTTATATGAAGATGCGTTTCCTGGACGTTGCATTGTCGTGCATGCCATTTATACCGGATACTGGTGCGGACGGCATGGGAACGGATGGACTGTACCTTTATTATGATCCGCAGTATCTGGGGGGATTGTTCAGGGAAGACCGCATTATGGTGAACCGGATCTATCTGCATTTGGTACTGCATGGTATCTTCCGGCATATGCTCCGGAGAAAGGGAAGAGAAGAGCGGATTTATCATCTGGC
>OGWQ01001931.1_pt1 | contig 10520 bp, 9 predicted proteins | sample 1576091 | NCBI WGS metagenome assembly OGWQ01 (sample SAMEA3541584, study PRJEB24748) | human gut metagenome | biome: human gut; feature: human-associated habitat; material: faeces | place: China | collected 2012
GGCTTCCTACTTTTTATGCAGGTCCGGGTCGTCGTGCCTTCCTGAATTAAATCCCTATATCCTTATACCCTTCCAGCTTTGAGGTACAATGTGGGCATCTGGTTGCCATATATCTTCTTTTTTCATCTTACCATCTTTGCAATTCAATGGTCAATGCTTTCTTCTATATCACTTTATTTGTCCAGAATCCGCTGGATCTCTTCCAGATCCTCCGCAAAATATATTCCCTCCTGCTTTTCCTCAGAAGAAAGATCCATCTCGATCATATGCTCCAGAAGCTGCTTCAGACTGTCGTAATATCCGTTCAGATTATAAAGAATACATGGCGCATCCAAATGTTTTAACGATACTTTAGACATCACCTCCGTGATCTCTTCCAGTGTTCCCGTTCCTCCCGGAAATGCAATGAACACCTCTCCAAGTTCTATCATCTTTGCCTTTCTTTCCGACATATCTTTCGTCGTGATCAGTTCCGTAATCTCGTCATACACAAATCCTGCATCAATAAAAAACTGTGGCTCTACCCCGATCACTTTACCACCGGCCTGCAATACACTTTCTGCAAGTTCTCCCATCAGACCGGATTTTGAACCACCATATACAAGAGTATTTCCATTTGTTCCGATCCACGCTCCCAACTCGCGCACTGTTTCTTTTAAAAATGGATCATTTCCTTCATTTGCTCCGAGGTATACTGTAATATTCATTTTATACTTCTCCTTGTAAATCTTCTATTATCTTTCGAATAATGTCTGATGCATATGGATGAAAAGAGGATCACCCGTTCTCTTCCCGGCAATCCTCTTTTCCATTCATTATAATTCTATATAGATTCGCCTTGTTCCTTGACCTCACTAATTATCTTGAACAATTATCTACCTAATTCCATTTCCTCATTAATCTATAATTTTGTCACTTTTTGTCCTATTACATTTCCAACACAATGTCTGAAGGTTATCTTCTACTGTACAACCGCCCTTTGCCACTGGAATGATATGGTCTATCTCAAGCAAGAGGTTCGGCTCTTTATAAGTAGAGTTACCACAGTTACAACAAGTGAAATCATCACGTTTTTTGATAAACTCGCGCAGTTTCTTTGTCATTAAAGCCCGTTGTTCTTTTGCAAAGGCTTTTGCAGTAAGTTTACTTTCTAGAGTCTTAATAAGTTCTACAATAGTTTCTTCTGTCATTGGTACAGTAAACGACCTTTGTGCCATTCCTCCCTTAGAAGTATATGAGAATTTATATTCTATGGTAAGCATACTCTCATCAACATTAGCAAATCCAAGCCTTGAATAAAAGCCTGATTCATCGTTCTCCATAATGAAATCAGGAACATCACCAAGATACTGTTGATACTCTACTTTGTAATTCTCAATAATCTTCTTTGCATCTCTTAAAGTTTCAAGTTCTTCCACAAGACGGTAAAGTTTATGGATTTGCTCAGGATATGATTTTTTATTAGGATAGAAATTCTTTACCACATACTCCAAAGGATTATTCTCTGCACTTGCAAATACTGTTGCAGAAACCTCTGCTGTAAAAGGTGTAATTGTCTTTTTATATGGACGAATGTAATTGTATTCATCCTCATTAATTGTTTCATTTCGAACAACCCTCGTACCAAAGAGTTGAGAAATAGATTGTACTTTCTCATTGATATATTCATTAAATTCTCTCTGAGTACTCATCAACACTTCACATGTTTCCTTAATCTTTAAGAAATCAGGAGACTCATAATACTCTAATACCCTTTGATTTGCACTTACTATCTTCTCTATCTCACTCTTAATGCGAGCCATAAAGTCCCCGATAATCTCCCATTCTTCGCTATCAATAGTTTTAATTTTCTTAATACTGTTAACTGTTCTATCAAACATCTGAGCAATCAAATTATCTAACTGCTCCTGACTCCCCTTGATAACCAAAGATTCTTTATTTTCATTTGCGTAATCTATGATATCATTTACATTCTCATAATATTCGTGTTGCTTCTGATTCAAAGCTTCTTTTTGCCGTTCTTTAAGGTACTTATTATATTCTCCTTTTCCCATAAGTAAAGACGGGTCTTTCTTGAATTTATCTATACCGTATTGAGTTATAGCAATTTCTCTCGTGCCTAAATTATTTCCAGCAGAAGATATATAATCTACTTTAATCCGATAAGCACCTGTATTTCTTAAAATTTCACCAATTTGCCTTGTAATTTTATCATACTGCGAACGTGATTTGTATTCATTATTCTCAAGAAAACTTTTTAAAGTTGTTGCTACATTATTTTTCTTTTAATAACATCTTCTGCAGATACAAGTTTTTCTCTATTCTCCTTAAAATACTTTACATCATCATATTTTTCCAAAGCCTGACGACTTTTTACGGTTATATGCGCATCAAAATAAGGAATACTGTACCAATTAGCAAAACCTAATTCACGTAATACTTCTACTTCTAATTCCTTATATTTTTGTGCTCTTATGATTATAATCGTTACAATTACAATCATTATTATTAAAAAAAATATCATTACGCTTCTCCTCCTTACTTATTTGCAATTATATCCTTATATTAATTATCCAATTATAAAAATTGGATATAAATTTTTTTCATATTTTTGGTGTCAAAAAATACTGCATAGTAACTGACGCAGATAGTGTTTCCACCATCTACGCCATTTTTCATCTTGCATTGAAATATTTACTCCATTTTCTTTCAACTTTTACTCCAAATTTACTCCATTTTAAAAATCTGTTACGATATTTTACGGTATTCTATGATACCTTTCCCTTGAAGAAAAATGTCTGTAACCCTTGATTTCAAGCGAACTTTTCAATATTCCCAAGCACTTTATTCTGTTGTGAGAATTTCTTCTCAACTTATTTCATCACAATATTAATGATCTTCTTCGGAACATAGATCTCTTTGATCACATTTCCTGTCAACTTATCAGCAATTGCTTCTTTACCTGCTGCAAGTGCTTCTTCTTTTGATGCATCTGCTGAGATTTCAATAACTGCTTTTGTCTTTCCGTTGATCTGTACCGGAACTTTGATCTCATCGTCTTTCATGGCGTGCTCATCGTATTTTGGCCATCCGGCTTTGAATACGCTCTCTGTGTGTCCCAGTTCTTCCCACAGTTCTTCCGCAACATGTGGCGCGAATGGAGACAGGAGTACTGCCATTGTAGACAATGTCTCTTTATCGATTCCGCCCTCTTTCTTGGCAATCTCGATCAGTTTGTTATTGTGTTCCATGAATGCTGAGATTACCGTATTCAGGCTGAAGCTTTCCAGACGTGTTGTTACATCGTATATCAGTTTATGACGCTCTTTGATCATCTCTTTTGTAGCTGTAATGTCTGCATCTTTGCTGTCCATAACAAGGTTCCATACACGTTTCAGGAAACGGTTTACTCCGTCGATTCCTCTGTCATCCCACTCAGCATCTAACTCCGGTGGTCCAACGAAGAGTTCATACATTCTTAAAGAGTCACATCCATAGTCTCTTACCAGATCGTCCGGTGATACGACATTTCCTTTTGACTTACTCATCTTGATACCATTCTTACCAGTGATCATTCCCTGATTGAACAGTTTGTGGAATGGCTCATCAAAATCTACTACCCCGATATCATATAAGAACTTGGTGTAGAAACGTGAATACAGAAGGTGAAGAACTGCATGTTCTACTCCTCCGATATACATATCTACAGGAAGCATCTCATCTGCTTTTTCTCTTGATACCAGTTCTTTATCATTGTGGTTATCTACGTAACGCAGGAAGTACCATGAAGATCCTGCCCACTGCGGCATTGTGTTTGTCTCTCTCTTCGCATCAGCTCCACACTGAGGGCACTTGCAGTTTACCCACTCATCAATTGCAGCAAGCGGGGATTCTCCAGTTCCTGTAGGTTCGTAAGATTCTACTTCCGGCAGACGGAGTGGAAGTTCTTCTTCCGGCACCGGTACATTTCCACATTTCGGACAATGTACGATCGGGATTGGCTCTCCCCAGTATCTCTGACGCGAGAATACCCAGTCACGCAGTTTGAAGTTCACTGTTGCGCGTCCGATTCCACGCTCTTCGATCATATGTGGAGCTTCTTTCTTCAGTACAGAAGATTCCTGTCCATTCCATTCTCCGGAATTGATCATTGTTCCGACAGCGTCTGTGTAAGCCTCTGTCATATTCTCAATCTCTTTTCCGTCTTTTGCAATTACCTGGATGATCGGAATATTGAACTTTGTAGCAAATTCAAAGTCACGGTCATCATGAGCCGGTACACACATAATTGCTCCTGTACCATAGTCAGCAAGTACATAATCAGACAGCCAGATTGGAACTTTCGCCCCGTTGATCGGGTTGATCGCATAGCTGCCTGTGAATACACCTGTCTTTTCCTTATCCTGCATACGATCTACATTCGACTTCATAGAAGCATCATAAATGTACTGTTCTACTGCTTCTCTTGTCTCGTCATTTGCAAGGCTCTTAGCCAGTTCATGCTCCGGTGCCAGAACCATAAATGTTGCTCCGTATAAAGTATCCGGTCTTGTTGTGTAAACAGTAATCTTTTCGTCTCTTCCTTCTACAGGGAAATCAACCTCTGCTCCGTAAGACTTTCCGATCCAGTCAGCCTGCATCTTTTTAACCTTCTCCGGCCAGTCCAGCTTATCCAGATCATTCAACAGTCTGTCTGCGTATTTTGTGATCTTTAACATCCACTGACGAAGGTTCTTCTTTGTAACCTCAGCGCCGCAACGTTCACATTTTCCGCCAACCACTTCTTCGTTAGCAAGTCCTGTCTTACATGAAGGGCACCAGTTGATCGGGAATTCTTTCTCGTATGCAAGTCCTTCTTTGAACATCTTAACGAAGATCCACTGTGTCCATTTGTAAAAGTTCGGATCTGTTGTATTTACTTCTCTGTCCCAGTCGTAGAGAGCTGCGATCTCATTGATCTGACGTTTGATATTCTTAATATTGGCAGCTGTTGAGATCTCCGGGTGAACGCCCATCTTAATTGCGTAGTTCTCAGCCGGAAGTCCGAATGCATCCCATCCCATTGGATGAATGATGTAATAGCCCTGCTGTAATTTATAGCGGCTCCATACATCAGAGATTACATATCCTCTCCAGTGACCTACATGAAGTCCATTTCCTGATGGATACGGGAACATATCCAGACAGTAATATTTTTCTTTCTTATTTCCATCTTCATCAAACTGGACGTTTACCGGGTTTTCTTCCCATTTTTCACGCCACTTTTTTTCAATTGCCTTATGATTATAAGGGATCTTTGACATTTTTTTGTCCTCCTGTTTTTATATGGTAACTGATTTTATTACAGGAATACACATCCTATAATAAAAATAAAAAAGCCTGTTCATCTCATTATAAGAGACGAAAAAGGCTTATATTCCGTGGTACCACTCTTCTTCACCCGACATTACCTGTCAGATGCACTCATTTTTCTTCTATAACGGGAAGCACCCGCTTCTGCCTATGTGATCTTCAGTAAATCCGTTCAGCAAAAGGACTCTGAGGTGAGTTGGGAGTCTTCGTCTGCTGTCTCGCACCAACCGACAGTTCTCTTATCAGACACCGGACCCTTAATACTCCTCTTCTGCGTCTTTTCAATATTCTTCATTATTATATGAAGAATGTTAAAACAAGTCAAGACCTGTCTTCAAGAAAGTACAGAAATACCTCGCAGATTCCTCATATTTTTCATCATATGCTTTCAATTATTTTCCTGTCGCAAAGTTAACATTTTAGCCAAAAAAATTGTCAGAAAATTCATTTTTTTAGTTGTTCTCACCAGTTTCTTAGTGTATAATAAGGATAAGTAATTACTACTGATACAGATCAGTAAATATGATACATAAAGGAGAGTGTTTACCATGGTTTATTTATTAGCAGGTCCGAAAGGAACAGGAAAAACACAGCAGATGATCGAGCAGGCCAATGAGGCTGCGAAAAAATGCAATGGAAATGTTGTATTTATCAAAAAAACACACCGCGATACAGCAAGTGTAACATTTGATATCCGCACAATTTGTATGGATGATTTCCCGGCAATCACAAACATTGACGAATATATCGGATTTTTATATGGTATGTACAGTTCTAATCACGATATCGAGTATGTATTTATCGATGGTATCTTAAAACACGCTGATATCTCACTGGATAATATTCCGGCATTTATTGACCGCCTGAAACAGGTTTCCAAAGAATGTGAAGTTGAATTCTATGTCAGCATCAGTGCAAACAAAGAGGAACTTGCTGACGTAAATACAGAAGGATGCAAATATCTGAACTAATCTTTCTTATTGAGACAGAATGATCCGACAGTCCATTTTACAAATGGACTGTCGTTTTATGTCACAATAAGATATAAAAAGCAAAAAGGCAGGTCTGACAATCCTGCCATGTACAGGAGAGAAAACGTATGAGCGGAATTAAAGATGCAAAAAAGAAAAGGGCACGCAGAAGGCGCAAGAGACAGATTCAGCGTATCCTGCTGATTATTGCCATGATACTGATCCTGATCGGATTCCTATTCCTGATCCGGGCCGCAGTCCATGCTGTTGTAAACAAATTCACCGGTCCTACTGTCACAACCTCAGCAGACAAAACTGCCGCTTCCCCAAAAAGCAAAAAACGACTGCAAAAAAAAGCAGCAAAAAAAAGAAATCTTCAAAAAAGAACACTAAAAAAAAGAAGTCTTCCGAAAAAAAGTCTTCTGAAAAAGACAGCGTAGAATTAAAAACGGTAACACTCAGTAAAAAGGGAAAGAACAATACGGACAAGCTTTCTCTTACCATCAGCTCAACCGGAGACTGTACGCTTGGAACCGACGAAAGTTTCAACTATTCTACCAGCCTGAATGCGTACTATGAATCACATGGTGCTGATTATTTCTTCCAGCATGTCAGATCCATTTTTAAAAAAGACGACCTGTCCATTGTCAATATGGAAGGAACTCTCACTGACGAGACAGCCCGTGAGGCAAAAACCTTTGCTTTTAAAGCTCCTTCCGAATATGCTTCCATCCTTTCCGGAAGTTCTATTGAAGCAGCCAATCTCGCCAACAACCACAGTCATGATTATGGCGAGAAGAGTTATACCGACACGATTTCCGCACTGGAGGATGCCGGAATTGCTTCCTTCGGTTATAATCGTATCAAGATTTTAAAGATAAAAGGTATAAAAGTCGGTGTCACCGGAATCTATGAACTTGCAGACCATCAAAAACGTGCATCTCAGGTGAAGCAAAATATCAAAGCCCTGAAAAAAGCCGGTGCACAGGTCATCATCGTGAATTTCCACTGGGGAATAGAAAAGCAGTATACACCGGATGAAAACCAGAAGGCTCTCGCACATCTTGCTGTCGATGAAGGTGCGGATCTTGTGATCGGGCACCACCCACATGTACTTGAAGGTATTGAAGAATATAATGGAAAATACATCTGCTATAGTCTTGGTAATTTCTGCTTTGGCGGCAATTCAACACCAAGTGATACGGACAGCATGATCGTGCAGCAGACATTTACTTTTAATAAAAAAGGAAAATTAACGAAAAGCAGTAAATTAAACATTATCCCTTGTTCTATCTCTTCTTCCAGCGGCTATAACGACTACTGCCCTGTTCCTCTTACCGGAGACGCAAAGCAGCGTGTACTGGACAAGATCTCGCAGTATAGTGAAGGATTATAAGATTATAATATCGACAGATTATCGATATAAAAAGCTTCGCAGGAATATGCATTGCACATACTTGCGAAGCTTTTTTTCTGTCTTATTTTATTTTTTATTATCCAATCAGCATCTCATAAATCAGGACCATCAAAGGCATCGTAATGATACAGCATATTACTGACATTACATTGATCACACTGGCGTATCTGGAATCTTTTTCATAAATCTGTGCAAGCTGTGTGACCATTGCTGCTACCGGGGCTGCAGTTGCGATCAGTACGATCATCAGAATATACTCCGCATCCGGATGTAACCCGGTCCGCTCCAGTCCCGCAAAAGCAATTGCCGCAATTAACGGGAACAGAATCAGCCGAATCATACAGATCAGATACGGACGCTTCTGCCGGAACACCCACCTTAGATCTACATCACCGATCACCATTCCGATCACCATCATGCTCGCCGGACTGATCATATCGCCAAACCCGCTGACACAGCTGTCGATCACTGCCGGAAGACGGATCTCCAGCGCAAAAAGTGCAATTCCTATTATCATTGCGATTACATTCGGATTACACAGAATCTTACGGATATTCAGGTTCTTCTCCTGCCCGATCAGATTTACGCCGTGTGTCCACATCAATATCGTCTGCACCAGAATAAATGCCGTCGTATAAAACACCCATTCCTCGCCCAGTACCGCCGATACCAGCGGAATCACCAGATATCCTGCATTTGTATAAATAATGGATGCCTTCTCTATGCTGTTAAAATGAATTATATATGATAATAATTCCGAACCCACGATCAGGATCACATGCACAATTACCGACATCCCAACCGCGATCATAAGCCCTTTTATCTTGTCGTCCGTCAGTTCAATCTGAAATGCATGTACGACTACACATGGATTGCAGATATACACAACCATATTTGAAATGATCCGGCTGTCTTCCGTCTTAAAAAGTCCGGCTCTGACCACTCCGAATCCAACCGCCATTGTCAGAAACATAGCTATGATCTGTTCCGCAAGAAGTATACTAATCTCCATGACTCTCTCATTCCTTATATCTTTTCGGTAAAATGTATCACTAGCTATTATTCCTGTGCATCTGCCTCTTCTTTATCAGAATCTGTTTTTTCTTTTGCATCTTTACCGGTATTTAACTTTGTCACTGTATTGACATCCTTATCTTCTTTATACGTTACCGTCACCTGTTCTCCCAGCTCACACCGGATCACATCTATGATATCTGCTACTGATACATCATAGATTGCGTCAGAATTCTCCAGCATCAGATAATAATGAGAATTTCCATTCAGAACAGCCTGCGCAATCTTCGTGATCTTTCCGGATACCTCTTCTTCCTTCCGCGTATCCTTTTCCTGTTCTTTCACACCATTTTTCAACAGTAATTCATTATAATTCTCCTGACACTGACTGACACTGTCACCAATTGCAACGATCTGATACTTCTGGACATTAACCATTGCATATTTCTTCACCAGACCGGCATCGTCTTTTAATGCGACAAAATAGGTCGGCTCACCGGCAATATTCAATAAGAGTGGGAATGTTGCCTGATATTTCAGGTTCTGTACCTGTCCTTCTGCCGATGACATGGCTGAAGATTCTGTCGCACCTTCTACTTTGTAGTATTTTGTCTCCATTGTGCGTTGATTTGCCAGAACAAATCCAACATTCGACTGATCTCCGTTAACAGATGTAACTCCGGTATACATCCATACATCATCATTTAATGCCAGATAGTTATAACCATCCGTTGTCTCCAGACAGTCTTTCTGACTCAGTACACTGTTAAAGAAGCCATGTTTCAATGTTCCGTAATAATCGAACAGATTCACCAGCAGGTCTGCGGAATATACACGGTCTACCCACTGTGGTACATTTCCGACATCATAGGTCTTCGTCTTTCCTGTCACTGCATTACATATAACAACTTTTCCAACCGTCTCACCACCGAATAATCCGATGTTAAATTTCTTTACCGGAGCGATCCAGTACGGATCACCATTTTCATCAATTTCAAAACTCAATTCACCGTAAATGTATGTCGGATGTGCAAAACGCAGATGGCGGTAAATATTACGGTTAAAATGATCACTTGTTGTATATTTCATACCCTGTTTCAGTTTTACAAGCTCCGTAGACTGATTTGCCATATTGATCCGGATATACGCCGGAATTCCTTCCCCCTGATTCGTAAACCATTTGATCAGATTTGCGTATTTTAACGGGGTAACACGTACCGGATTCCCCTTGTAGTTAATCTGACTGTAAATGTCATCTGCCTCAAACTGGGATACCATATCTACCATACTGCCCATCTTACGGTCACCGAGAAGTGCTGCCGTATCTTTATCCAGAAGCGGGATCTTGTCAAATGACAGTTCCTCTACATCTTTTGCAAATTCCCCTTCTTTGACCGTCATAAGTTTCTGGTATTTCTTTGCATTTACAACCGGTGAAGACAGCAGTGTTCCAAGCAGGTATACCGCTCCAAGAACCACCACTACTCCAAGAAAAACTTTTACTACTTTATTTTCTTTGATCTCGTACCTGTTCATTTTCTTTCTTCCCAGGTACAAAACTGCCAGTATCACCAAAAAGATCATGATGAAAAACCATGTCTCTGATGAATGAATATTGATAGCCGGAATTGCGGCATAGTAATAGATTCCAGCCATGATCACAACAATGGCTGCGATCATCATTTTGGTTTTACCTTTCATACTTCTCTCCTCTCATGCAAAAAAGCCTGCCTTTTACGTTACGGCTTTTCCTGCATCCTTTTATA
>OGWQ01001932.1_pt1 | contig 10520 bp, 10 predicted proteins | sample 1576091 | NCBI WGS metagenome assembly OGWQ01 (sample SAMEA3541584, study PRJEB24748) | human gut metagenome | biome: human gut; feature: human-associated habitat; material: faeces | place: China | collected 2012
TTACTCGCGTCGTCTTTCAGCAGGAGGCTCCAAGGTGATTTTCGCCGCAGCTCCCGTCCGCCTTGCACCAAACGGCGGCTCTCTTTGCAGGAGGGATGCCGGTTACTCGTCCTTTTCCACGCCGGAATGTTCCATTTACCGGACTATCGTATCACATTTTCGCCGTTTGTCAAGGCGGTTTTTGCAAAAGATACCCGTTTTAGCCCGGGGCGACCGTATCCGGGACCAAATCCCATCCCAGCCATCGGCCCTGCGCGTCATAGTTCCGGGCGGTGCGGCTGGCCCGGCAGTAGATCTCCAGCACATCGTGACAGTATGCGGGCAGGGAGCCGACACCGGTGGACACCATCCGGCAGTTGCCCTCTATGCCGTCCAGGCGGCAGATGCCCTCGGCGTCCAGGGACCAGGAAAAGGAGTTCCCGGTCTGCGGATCGGAGAAGGTGACGGTATAGGTGGTCTCCGCATCCAGCGGCGCATCGGTGGGGACGATCACCGCCCCCTTCGAGGAGGGATATGGGCTGTTCCAGAGAAGGGACCAGAGATCCAGATAGGCCGCCTCCCCGGCACCGTCCATGGTCCACCCGTCGGGGCCGGTAATGGACACATGGGGCAGGGCGGCCCCGCCTGCTGTGGGATCTGAAAGGGGGACTGTGTCTTCCAGCGAGGCCGGGACATAGACAAGGTCCATCTCAATCTCCAGGGCGCCGTCCCGAAACGTCACGGCGCAGAACTGTTCCTGATCCCCGTCCGTGCCGTGATAGCGGTAGATCAGCCGGACCGGGCCGGGCCCCTCCTGCTCCACCGCAGCCAGGAACAGGCCCGATGCGTCGATGTATTCGGACGGCGTCACACAACAGATGCCGTGCTCTGTCCGCCGGAAGTAAAAGGAAACCGCGCCCTGCCACTCGGCGATCTCCCAGGCCAGTTCCGCCGTTCCGTCCCCGTCCAGGTCCAGGGCCACCGGGTCCATCCTGGCGGTGAGGACCTGCAAGTCCCCGGCAGTGTCGAACCAGTAGTAATCATAGGAGTAAACGCCGGAGCAGTGCCCGTCGGTCCGCAGCAGAAAGCCATCGTGCCCCAGAATACCGGAGCAGGCGGTAAGGGCGGCGGTTTCCGCGTAATTGGGGCCCTGGTCCGCGCCGCGGTACAGGCGGGCAAATCGGATCCACCCGGCGCCAGGGCGCAAAAAAGCGCCATCGATCAGGCCCTCCGCTGTAACGTAGAGCCTGACGATGGTGTTGTCTTTTAATGTACATTCCGCCAGAACGGATGCCATCTCCGCCTGGTCCACAGGGTCCCGTAGGCGATCGACGAAAGATTCCTTCAAACCGTTTTCAAGGGCTTTGGCGAGATCCTGCTTGTTGGCTTCAAAAATCTCCTGTCCTTTCGCCTCAAGAAGATCAGCCAGGCACAGCAAAGCCTTGTTTTTTTCGGCTGTTGAGGCTGCAGCCATTCGGCGCGAAGCGGCACGGGCTTTTTGCCCGGCTTCAAGCATCAATTGTGAAACGGAAATCGTCATGTCTAAACCCTAGAATGAACGCGAAATGTGTTCTTGGATTGTAGCGAGTCAGGACATGAGGAAGGCGGGAATAATCAACGAATGTGCGGTGGGCAGAAAGCGGTCAGGAAGCAACAAAGGCGGCAAGAGCTGCAATCTCAATCCAAGGATCGGTGTCTCGGTTCGGAACCGTCAGTCCCTTGCTGATTTTGTCGATGTCGGCGCACAACAGCAAGGCGCTTGAGAGCTTGCGGGTGTTCAAACGTCCCGCTGCACGCGTGATGCGAGCGGAGCGATCGCCCCAGACGCCGGCCTGACGAAGTGCGGAATTGCGATCCGAGCCGTTGTCAATTGCGGCACGGAACTTAAGTGTCATGCGAAGCTCTTCGGTGATCATCCACATGAAAGAAGGGATGGACTCACCGGCGGCGTTGAGATTTTCAACGATGCGAAGCGATTTGGGGGCATCTCCCGCAAACATCGCTTCCAGCAGATTTTCCACATCAAATCGCGCCACATCTCGTACGGAATCCGTGACGGCTTCTTCGGAAATAACCGAACCTTCAGGGAAGAGATAGGCAAGCTTCAGAACTTCCTGTGCGGCAGCCAGAAGATTGCCTTCGCAGCGATCCGACAAGATTATTAAAGCACCGGGCTCCGCCTTGAGGTTATTCTTGGCCAGGCGCGCCGCAAACCAGGAGGGGAGCTCCCGGGCCGAGACGCTGTTGCATTCAACAACTTCGGCGTTGGCGGTAAGCGACTTGTACCAGGCCGCTTTTTTTAGGCTCCAGTCGTAGGGAATGGTGACGATGAGAGTGACGCCGTCCAAGGGCATCGCGGCGATGTCGGTGAGCGCCTGCGTTCCCTTGACGCCGGGACGGGGACTCGCCAAGCGCAGTTCGACGATCTTTTTGTCGCCGAAAAGGCTCATCGCCGTACAACTTTCGGGAAGTTTGGACCAATCCCAGAGTGCGGAGGCGTTGAGTACTTCGCGTTCTGTGGCGCCTTCTTCACGAGCCTTGGCGCGCAGAAGATCGGCCGCTTCCAGCATCAGAAGCGGCTCTTCGCCCGTGATCACCCACAGAGGTGCCAGAGGGGTTCGCGCGAGATAAGACTCCAAGTCGGAAAAGCGCATCGGAATCGGTAGTTCGTCAGAAAAAAGTTAGCGAGTGGTGAGGTCTTCGGGCTGCTTGGGCGGCTGTGCCTTTTCGATGCGGCGCACCATCTGCACAACGATGTCCGAGAGCATCTCGTTGATCACCAGCGCTTCCTCAGTGTCGCGCGTAAGGTAGTCCTCCTCGTTGTAGGAGATTTCACGCACGGCCGGGATAACGGTGTCGGGCAGGTACAGTGCGCCGTCGGGAGCGGCCAGACGGAAACTCACTTCGAGTTTCAATTCGTACTCGCGCGCGTCACCGTACGCGTTGTAGGCCACTACGTTGCGGGAACGGCGTTCACCGAGAATGTAGAGAATGGCCTGTGCTTCCGAAGGCGAATTCACCAGTCGGACGTCGGAACCTGCCTTGAGCTGGCGCGAAAGCTGAGAGCCCAGCGGGGTGTTGAGGTTATAGCTGATGTAGAGCGTCTCAAACGGAAGCGAGAAGCGGCCGCGCAGACGAAAGCCGCAGCCTGTCATGGCGAGCGCCGCTGCAGCGATCAGCGTACGGCGACTGGTGGTTCGAAACATAGAAGTACCGAAAATGTTGGAAAAACCGAAGGCGGGCTTTGATGACGATGCCCGCCTGCAAGCAGAGCCCAATTATAAGGAGCCTCCCGTTGCTCCGAGTCAAAAATCAGGCCGAGCCTTTGCTCGTGGTCGAGATGTCGGCTGCCGTTTGTTTAACCGGATGACCGCTGAAGATCGCGTCAATGTCTTTGGCGTCGAACAGATAGAGCGACCCGCAGAATTCACAGCGCACCTTGAGCGTACCCTGTTCGGCGATGATTTCGCGCGCTTCCTTTTCGCCGAACGAGCGGATCATTTGCGTGATGTTTTCTCGCGAGCAACGGCAGGAGAAGGTGGGCGTGAGCTCATCGAGCACGTTGGGATTGAGTTCCCAGAAAAGACGTCGGCACAATTCCATCGGTTCGATTTCGAGAAGTTCCGAGGGCGTGACGGTCTGCGCGAAAGTCTGCACTTCACGGAAGCCTTCTTCCACGGTATCTTCGGTCGTGCCTTCGGCTGCTTTGCCTCCGTGTGCGGGCAGGCGTTGCATGATGAGGCCGCCCGCAGCATTTTCATCGGCCGACAGCCACATACGCGTGGACAGTTGCTCGGACATCGTCATGAAGCCTTCGAGTGTTTCTGCGACGGTGTTGCCTGTCAGAGGCACCACGCCCTGGTACGGATCTTCGTTGGGGCGGCGATCGGCAAGGTCGAGAATCGCTGCACAGCGGCCTTGGCCGTTGGCGTTGACCATGTCTTTGAAGGTGGCGTTGGGGGCCACTTCCATGCCGGCGCGCATCTGCACGGTGGCGCGGATTTTTAGGCCGGAACGCACTTCAACGAGAGCAAGCTTTACGGGGCCGTCGCCCACAATCTGCAGCACCAGTGCGCCTTCAAATTTCAGACCCGAAGCCATCAGGGCTGCGGCAGCGGCTAATTCGCCAAGCATGCGCAACACGGGAGCAGGTGCTTCTAGCGAAGCTTTCATCTGCTGCCAGCTGTCCGTCAGGCGAATGCTTTGCACATGGCAATTCTGATTGGGGAAAAGGAGCTTAACGAGAGAATCAGCCATAAATTTCCAAGGATTCGTTGTTGAGCGATGATGCGCAACAGCGGTGTAAAAAACGATTTGGGATGACTGTATAGAAAACACAGTCGCGCACCCTATAAATGAGGGCAAAAACGAGAGATTTCAAGCCTTTGGCCAACAAAATCTTCAGTCGATGCGTCGCAGGCCGGATTCAAAGCGCTGAGCTTCTTCGACGTAATGCGCCGTGTTGCGGTGCATCGTGAGGATTTCCTCTTCGGTGAGGTTGCGCACGAAACGGGCGGGAGTGCCCACGACGAGTGTGCCGGGCGCAACGGTTTTGCCTTCGGCGACGAGACTGCCCGCGCCGACAATGGCGTTTTCACCGATGACGGCGCCATTGAGCACAATCGCACCCATGCCGATCAGAGCACCGCTTTTGACGGTGCAGCCATGCAAAACGGCGGCGTGTCCGACGGTGACGTTGTCTCCAACGACGCAGGGAAAACCTTTTTCCGTATGAATGACCGCATTGTCTTGTACGTTGCTGCCGACTCCCACGGTGATGGACTCCAAGTCTCCGCGCAATACGGCCCCCGGCCAGATACTGCTGTCGTCTTTGAGTTCCACACGACCGATCACTTGAGAGGATTCTGCGGTCCAGGCGGAAAAAGATATCCGAGGGACGTGGTTTTCGAAGGAGAATCGAGCCATAATCGTACGACTGCTAAAAGTCAGAAAGTTGCTTGGGTTTGGGATTGTACCGACACCTGAGAACGTTCGATGCGGCAACACATTTTGCAAACACAACGAAGCAAGAAGGAGTCTCGGTGGGAACGCTCGATTTGCACATGCACTCAACAGCCAGCGACGGCAGCTTGGCGCCGGACGCACTGGTACGGTTTGCGCGCGAGTGCGGCGTTCGCACGATGGCTCTGACCGATCACGACACGGTGGCCGGTGTTGATCTTGCGCAGCGTACCGCGCAGCTTGAGGGCCTTACTTTTGTCACCGGCATTGAAATCTCGACGATTTACGCCGGCAAAAACATTCATGTTGTGGGGCTTGGCATCAATCCGCACGACGAAGAGTTGCTCGCTGTCACAACGACGATGTGTTCTGAGCGAGATCGCCGTGCCGTTTTGATTGCAGAACGCTTTGCAGAACTCGGCATTGAGGGGATGTTCGAAGAGGCGATGACTTTTTCAGCTCGCGAAAGCAATCTCTCGCGTCTGCACTTTGCCAAGGCGCTCATGAAGCGCGGCATCGTCAAGAATCAGCAGGAAGCCTTCGACAAATACCTCGGCGAAGGAAAGCTCGCGTATGTGGCCGCTCCGTGGGGATCGGTGGCCGACGCCGTCGAACTCATTCACAAGGCACGCGGCATTGCCGTGTTGGCTCACCCCGGCCGTTACAACTTCTCTGCCGACTGGCAGCTTGATGCTTTGGTCGAAGGCTTTGCCGAATGCGGTGGTGATGGCATTGAGGTTGTGAGCGGCTCGCAAAGTCCGTCGTTTACCGAGAAGGCGCTTCAGTTTGCCCGTTTTTACGGATTGGCCATCAGTACCGGCAGTGATTTTCACAGTGAAGCGGGGACTCGGCCGGTTCCCGGAGCGCAGGGCGAACTGCCTTCGGGACTGCCGACCGTGATGAAGGTGCTGGGTTTGGAGTCGGTCTGAGTTGCTCCAAAGTTCTTTGCTTGTCGGATTTTTCTTCTAATCTTCTACGCAAAATAGAAGAATATAGAAGAAAAGCGGAAGGCAACCGTTCTCGATCGCCTTCCGTCAGAATAGGCCTAGGAATTTCCTAGGCATTTGCTTCCGAAGCCATTACGCCAAGCGCATCAAGCAGCGCCTGCAAGGCTTCATCCGTCGTTGACCACGCCGTGCAGAAGCGTGCGATTGTACGGCCGTCGCTGTGTTTGCCGCAGTCTTCCCAGATGAATTTCCCTTTGAGATGCTCAATTGCTGCATCGGTCAGCAGCACGAACTGCTGATTGGTGGGCGAGTCGATGTAGAGCTCAATGCCCGCACGCACAAATGCAGTCTTGAGCATCATGGCCTGCTCAATAGCTCGCTTGCCGATCTTCCCGTAAAGATCATCGGTAAAAAAAGTCGAGAAACTCAATCCCGCAAGACGACCTTTGGATAGAAGCGCTCCGCGCTGGCGCTGAGCCGAGAGGAAGTCGCGCGCAAGCTTCTGATCCGTGATAACCAAGGCTTCGCAGCCCAGCGCACCGCACTTGGTGCCGCCGATGCAGAAGGCGTCGGTGAGACGTGCGTAGTCTTCAAGTTTGATGTCGCCTGCAGCAAGCGCATAGGCAAGACGCGCGCCGTCGACATAAAGAAAGAGGCCTTCTTCGCGGCAGACCTTGGAGAGTTCCTTGAGTTCGGCAAGGCTATAAAGCGTACCGAGTTCTGTCGGGTTGGAAATGTAGACGAGCCCGGGTTCCACGTAAAAGATGCGTTCGGCGTTGGTGCGGTAGGAAACAAGCGCCTTCCGGACAGCTTCGGCCGTCAGCTTGCCGTCGACAGCATCAATTTCAAGCACCTTGTGGCCGGTGGCTTCGATGGCTCCCGTTTCGTGTGCGGCAATGTGGCCGCTTGGTGCCGCCAGAACACCCTGCCAGGGCCGCAGAACGGCAGAAATCAGGGAGAGGTTACAAATCGTACCGCCCGCAAAGAAGAATACGCCGGCGTCAGGACACTTGCAGGCTTCGCGGATTTTCGCTTCAGCTTCCTTGCAGAACATGTCTTCGCAGTAGCCGGGCACTTCGGTGAGATTGTGGCGAAGCAAAGCGTCCATGATCTGCGGCGTGCAACCGGCGATGTAGTCGCATTGAAATTGATAGGGAGTAGCCATGATTTGCAGCCTCAATAAGAGAAATTGCTTTTAATTGTCGCGATCTTTCGTCAACTGTTCGAAAATCTACTGACGCATCTCTCGAATGATCTCGTCAGGAGTGTCACGCATTGATGACCGGAACGGATTGATGTCAATGCCGCCGCGTCGGGTAAAGCAGGCGTACACCTCAAGCATTTCCGGCGCAAAGGCTGCGCGCAAGTCGTGAAAGATCTGTTCGACGCACTGCTCGTGGAACCCGCGGTGGCAGCGGTAAGAAACGAGATATTTCAAGAGGCCGGCCTGATCAATCGCCTTACCTGTGTAGGAAATCAGAATGCTTGCCAGATCGGGTTGTCCCGTGACCGGGCAGAGAGAGCGGAAAACGGATGTTGAGAACGTTTCGGTAGCCGTCTCCGAGCGATTTTCGTCAAACTTCAGATAGGCCGGCTCGGTTTCATACGCGTTCACGATGTCGCCTTCAGACAGCGTCAGGCTGTCAAGATTGATGCCCGGCATCGCACGCACGGCACCGGGATAGGCGGTCACATCGTAAAGACGCACTTCGACTTGTTCCCCCAGACGGGACGACAGGTCTTCGGCCATGCGGTGAGCCACTTCATCTTTGCCGCTCATTTTGGTCATGGCAAAGGAGCCCGCGTAGAGCTTCAAAGACTTCGACTCCACAATGGAATGCGTGCTGGCCGGTACCAGAAGTTCACCCACGGCCGTCTGCGGGATGCCCTGTTCATTGAGCCAAGAGAGCTCATAGAGGCGCCAGATGTCCGTGCCGCGGAAATCATGGTCGCCGATGGCATCACGCCCGAGTGCGCGCGGAATCGGCTGAAGCAAGTCCGGGTTGTAGCGATCGCTGTAGACAGTGTCCTTACCAAGCAGCGTGTTCTTGGGTTCGGGCATCAAAACCGACATGGAAGTCCTCTAAAAAATTAATCAGTGAAAAGCTTCAATGAGCCGAAAAGCTTGTGCAGACGCTCTTCGTCAAACGGAAGGTATTCGGCAATCGTTAAGCCTGCAATTTCTGAGTTAGCGGCAACAAGATGCAGGATTGAAGCAAGTTGTTCCATTGTCATGCGTCCGCCTCCTGAACCGTCTCCGACAAGATTCGGATTGGCGAAATAGGTGGAGTGGAAGTACTGAGGATCAAGTACGTCGATATCCAGATGCACGAGGACATGATCGAACTTTTGCACAAACGCTCTGATGTCGTCGTCAGAAACGAAGTCTTCCGTCTGCACTTTGTAGTCAACGCCCAAATCATTCAGGAACTTGGCTTGATAGTCATGTAACCCCTGAAGGCCGACGTAGAGCAGTTCATCGGGCTTGAACGTCGGATTCTTCATGAGCCCCGCCATTGACGGTTCGCCTGCGCCGAGCAAAGCCCCCAACACCATAGCATGCGCGTTCGGATAGCCGTCTTTAGGCATGGAAACGTCCGGATGGGAGTCAAGCCACAAAATTCCGGTATTCGGGTACAGACCGTGCAGGTAATCGAACGGAGCCTGTGAAACCAGGCAGTTGCCGCCGATCGTGATGATCCGCTGCGGGGCTTCTTTTTCAATGGTGGCTTGTGCGGCTCGAATGCCGGCGAGCACTTCGTCTTTTCCGGCGATGCCGTCTTGAACCTCGCGCTGACGGCCGTCCGGAGCCGGAATGTCGACTTTGACAAGCGGTTGATTCGGGTTGACCGGAAGAATGTGCTGCAGCAGGTTGGCGCCGAAGTGGTAAGTCTCAAGCCCGCCGCTTATCCAATCCGGATAAAGCAGACGAATGGTTTTCATAGGTCTAAAAGAGTAAAAACAATCAGTCGAATAGTCAGTCGGATTATAGGCAGGAGCGGATTCGTTCAACGGATGCTCTTTGTCATGGATGCGTCATAAAACAGACAAAGACTCGTCACAGAACTGTCACGGCTTCGATACAAGCAGCTCTCAAAATGGCGTCTGCCCCGAATTCAATTTCAAGACGCTAAGAAATGCTCACCCTCAAACACATCAACAAGAGCTACGGAAATCGAACCATCCTTTCGGACATTTCGCTCTCCATTCGCAAAGGGGAAATTGTCTCCATCCTCGGTCCGTCGGGTTGCGGCAAAACGACACTTCTCAATCTGATTCTCGGTCTGACACAAGCCACATCGGGAAAAATCATGTTCGACGGCGAGGACCTCACAAATGTGCCGATGCAAAAGCGCGGTTTCAACATTGTGTTCCAAGACTTCGCACTTTTCCCGAACTTGAACGCCTACGACAACATCATCTACGGTCTTCGCAACAATACCTCCGCTTCGACGCCCGAAGAGGTGAATGAACTTATTGATCTGCTGGGATTAAGAAAGCACCTGAACCAGCGCATCGACGAACTTTCCGGCGGCCAGAAGCAGCGTGTGGCCATTGCTCGAACGCTTGTTCTCAAACCACGCATCCTTTTGCTTGACGAGCCGCTTTCGGCTTTGGACGGTCTTATCAAGGAGTCCATCAAAGAGCGCATTCGCATGATCGCTCGTCAGTTTGAGCTCACGACGCTCATCGTGACACACGATCCGGAAGAAGCACTCACGCTTTCGGATCGCGTACTCATTATCAACAACGGTCAGATTGCCCAATTTGCTGATCCGATGACGATCATCAACAAGCCTGCTGACGATTTCGTCAATGACTTCATCATTTCTCAGCTGATGGTCAAGCGCACCAACATCCTGAAGCTTTTCAGCGGCCCCAACCCTAAAAACGCCTCAACGCTAAAGACCGAATCCGGCGCTCTGGCTTAAGTTGCGGGATGACTGTCATGATTACTCTTACCGATAAACTCTTCGGGCGCGAGCGCCGCGAACTCAAAATCGTGTTCGCTTTGGTGGTGCTCACGCTCTCGGCTGTGCTGCTCTATCCGCTCGGCTGCGTTTTGTTTCAGTCTATTTTGGACGGCAACGGCAGCCTGACGCTTGCAAACTACACCTCACTTCTTTCGGAACCGCGCTTCTGGAATGCGCTTTCCAACAGCTTTGCCGTGTCGGGCCTGTCGGCCGCCATCGCTGCTGTGCTTGCCTTCGACTGTGCCTACGGTTTGCATTTCACGCGACTCAATCCCTGGGCCAAGAAGGTCTTTCAGATTGTCATTCTTTTGCCGCTCTTCCTGCCGTCAATTACCTACGGCTTTGCGGTGATCTATTCCTTCGGACGTCTGGGGCTGGTGAGCCAAATCTTCGGCGTGTTGCCGTTTTCGATCTACGGCTTCTGGGGCCTTTTGATTGCCGACGTGATCTACACGCTGCCGCCCGCGTTTCTTATTCTTTCCAATGCTTTCCACTACATTGACCGCAACACGATCACGGTGAGCCGTCTGATGGGTGACAGCCCCTGGCGTACCTTCTACATTTCGGCGTTGCGTCCGGTGGTAGGTGCGTTATGCTCGGCCTTCATTCTCAGCTTTTTCTTGTCCTTCACCGACTTCGGTATTCCGGTATCAATCGC
>OGWQ01001935.1_pt1 | contig 10492 bp, 10 predicted proteins | sample 1576091 | NCBI WGS metagenome assembly OGWQ01 (sample SAMEA3541584, study PRJEB24748) | human gut metagenome | biome: human gut; feature: human-associated habitat; material: faeces | place: China | collected 2012
CAACAGGAACGGAAGAACATTTCTTTCAAAGTCCGTTCTTGAAGTCCACGAAGATGCCCTGCGCGGTTTCCGGACGCAGGTAGTGCAGGGAGTTCTCGTCCTCGACCGGGCCGAGGTGGGTGCGCAGCATCATGTTGAAGTCGCGCGGTTCGGTCCACTTGCCGCGGGTGCCGCAGTCGGGGCACACGATGTCGGCCATGCCGTTCTCCGGCAGCTTGTCTCCATGCTTCTCGGCGTAGGATTCCTCAATGTCCTTGAGTTTTCCCTCGGTGATGCCGCGGATTTGCAGCAGCTTTTCCGGCTCGTTGTCAAGGATATTCAGGGTGTCCGGTCCGAACGTGGCAACAATGTCCTCTGCTGTCTTGGGACCGATGCCCTTGATAAGCCCGGAACCCAAGTATGCCAGCAGACCGTCCGCTGTCTGCGGAACGATTTCCTGCCACTGCTCGACCTGCAGCTGATACCCGTACTTGCTCTCGACCCACTCGCCGTCCAGTTCCAGCTCCACCGCCTTGGTGCGGGGCAGTTCGTACCCCACCGCCGTAAAGCGCAGCATACGGTCGCCGTAATAGCGGTCGCTGCAAGCCTGCAGCGGAATGCGCGGATCATTGGTTTTGACAACGATGATGGAGAATTTGTTTGCTTCGTTGTAAAAAATCGTAGATTCGTAGGTGACACGGCAGCCGGTAATGCCGCTGTGTTCCTGTTCACTGTCGTGCATAGGCACGCTCCCTTCTTTGTCAGGCGGCTTCGTCCGCCGCTTTTGCCTTGATGCTGAACCGCCGCGATTCCGATACTGTGACGTACTCGTCATAAATATCTGGGTGCAGCAGCTTCAGCTTTTGGAGGTTGTCTTTCGTGATGCCTGTCCGGCTGACGGGGTTGTAGCTAATAGTGTACTGTGTACCGCCGTACTCCCCCATTGCCATGCAACTGCCATTGAGTTTGGCAACCATCTGGCCTTTCAGTCGCTGCATTTCTGCATCCAGCGTTTTTGCCTGCGTTTCCACTTGCTGCTTTTGCTCCTGTAAGCGGAGATACCGCAGCATGGTAGCAGACAGGTCATTGTCCAGCTGGATGGCAGGAATCGTCTTATCCGCAGCACCTAAGCGGCGGCGCAGGCTTTCGAGAATCAGACTGCCGTCCTCGGTGTAGGGCGGCGGGATGCGGGTCAAGATGTGGTCGTGCCAAAACTCGCGTTCCAGATAGACCATTTCCTGCTCATATTCCCGGTCACGGTACAGGTGGCGGATAATGACTTCGTCCTCATTGTTGCCGTAGAGACAGCAATAGAAGATTTCGTCCATGTCCATGACGGCCATGTAGTGCCGCCCCTGTGTCTCGTAGTAGACAGGAACACATTCCTCGCCGTCCTTCCACCAGTGGTCTTTTGCGTTGTAGTTGGTCGTTTTGATTTCCAGCAGCGCAATTTTTCCGTTTGGCAGGCGAACAAAGTAGTCCACATCTGCCAGCATAAAGGGATATTGCGGGTGCTGGAACATCTTCTTGATTTGGAAAACTTCCAACCCGGTTTTCTTGGTGAATATCTGGGCAACCAGTGGTTCCAGCAGATGCCCCATTTCCAGTGCCACCCAGTTGCCTGCATCATCGACAGCCAAAGCGATGTTCAGCTTGTCATCGTACAGATCGCGGGCGGTTCGGAACGGAGAAATGCCGAGGATCGCGGCGACATCGCTGCCGCCTATCCCCCGCCTGCGGTATGCCAGCCATTCCTGCTCGGTGAGGTTTTCGGTGCTGACCAGCACCTTGGGTTCCTGCCGTATGTGTTCCGGCATCTTCAGCCCCTCCTCTCGCGCCGGAGATAGGGACGCTTCGGCCGGGTGCGCACATTGTACAGCCGATACTGCAAATTGCGTGGGATGGGTCTTGCCTTGCGCGGGCGCGTGATGCGCCGTGCGATTGCCTTGGGTCTTACATGTTCATTCATTTGGTGTTCCACCTTTCCTATATAAAATGTATTTCTCAAAGCCTGGCGGCTCTGAAACAAAATAAAAAAGCGAGAATGACCGCAGGCAATGCCTGATGTTCACGGCAAACCGCGAACCACGATCATTCTCGCTATGGTTGGGTGTTTTCACCCCGTATAAAAAGAAAAGTGCCGGCAGCGTCCGCCCGATATGGGCAGGACAGGGCTGCTGGCACGAATTACAAACTTAAACAACGTGTGCGCAAGGCACAAAAATCATTTACAGGTGGAGTATAGCACAAGAATGTCCGCCCTGTCAAGATGGTGAGATTTTGCATGATAAAAGCATGGTGCCCGCATTACATCCGCGCAGCTTTTGTATATACCATCGTTGTTTTTCCTATTAAAATTAGAATACAGCAAGATTTATTCCTTAAATCGATGCTGTCACGCGCGCGAAGAAAATCTGACACTATAAAGGCAATAGGAGGCATTTATTATGCAAGATCCCGAAAGTGTACCCATTCATCTGAAGCTGACGCTTTCCATTAAAGAAGCATCTGAATACAGCAATATCGGCATCAACAAAATTGATGCTATGCTCAAACAGCCCAACTGTCCTTTCGTGTTGTATGTAGGGTCAAAGAAATTGGTCAAGCGCAAGGAATTTGAAGCCTACATCAGCAGCAAGCTGATTATTTAAGAGAGGTAATGCCGTTGAAAATAGGGATTTCATGTGCTATAATTTCAGTATCGCGTTGGATTCCCGCTTTGGAAAGGAGTCCACTATGGGTAAAAGCCTAAAGCGAAAAGAATGCGGAAAAGGCATACGCCAAAGAAAGGACGGGTTATATTCCGCAAGATACTATACCAAAGACGGGGAACGGCGAGAAAAATATTTCAAGTCGCTGCCCGAAGCCAAGAATTGGCTTGCCGATACGAAATACGAATTGCGTCATCGCGTCATCACCTGCAACTCTGACATGTCCGTAGACAATTGGTTTGACTACTGGATCACGAACATCATCTGTAACCGTTCTCCGAACTGCATCCGCAACTACACAGAACGCTATAAGAGAAATGTTCAGCCGGTGATTGGAACCATGTGCATGGGCGACGTAAAGCCGATGCACTGCCAGATCATTCTGAACCGCATGGAAAGCACCTACGCCGGTTCTACGATCCGCCAGACTTACATTGCCATGGGTACCATGTTCAAATCTGCTGTGATGAACGATATTATCGTCAAACATCCGATGAATGGCGTGCGCTATAACAAGCCGGTCCGTGCAGTGGACGATATCCGCTACCTTTCCGTTGAGGAACAAAAGCGTTTCCTCGACGTAGCAAAAGATTCCCACAACTACCGGCAATATGCTCTGCTGTTGGAAACCGGGTTGCGCACGGGTGAATTGATTGGTTTGACTTGGGATGCCATCAACTGGAAGAAGCGTACTCTTACCGTCAATAAAAGTTTGGAGTACCGTCATCACTTCAAGTACTGGCGTGCCGGGCCGCCCAAAACGGTGAAAAGCTACCGCACTATCCCCTTGACCGATACCGCATATCGTATTTTGAAGAGCTGCTATGACGAGCGCTTGACCCGTAAAGAGTCGCCCACCATGCAGCAGATTCTGGAATACACGGACCGCCGTACCGGAAGGCAGATGTACTTCTGCATGCACGATCTGGTCTTTGTAAACTATCGCACCGGTGAACCGATTAAGAACAGTTCCTATGACACCCACCTCTATAAGCTGTGCGAAAAAGCCGGCATTGCTCCCTTTGGGATGCACGCGCTGCGCCATACGTATGCTACCCGCGCGATTGAGCGCGGCATGCAGCCCAAGGTCTTGCAGCAGTTGCTGGGGCACACCAGTATCAAGACGACGATGGACAAATACGTCCATGTTTCTGATGATTCAATGCAGAACGCCGTGCGTCTTTTTGAGGCAGCTGATATAGAGAAAAAGGGGTAAACCTCGAAAATGGGGGTAAAATGGGGGTAAAACCCCAAATCCGGTAACAAAAAACAACGATAATAAAGGAGATATAGAGAAGTATGAAATTAGGTATTGTCGGTTTGCCCAATGTTGGCAAATCCACTTTGTTCAATGCGCTGACCAGCACCCAGAATGCTCAGGCAGCCAACTATCCGTTCTGCACCATTGAGCCGAACTCCGGCATTGTTCCGGTTCCTGATGCCCGGCTGGACAAACTGGCCGAGATCTGGCAGACAGACAAAAAGACCCCCGCCATTGTGGAGTTTGTGGATATCGCCGGTCTGGTCAAAGGTGCCAGCCAGGGCGCTGGTCTGGGAAACAAGTTCCTGGGCCATATCCGCGAGTGCGATGCCATTGTACATGTGGTGCGCTGTTTTGACGATGACAACATCATCCATGTTGTGGAGGATGTGAACAAGCCGGAAAGCGTTGACCCCATCCGCGATATTGACGCCATCGACCTGGAGCTGATCCTGGCCGACCTGGAAGTTGTCAGCAACCGCCTGGGCCGCCAGCAGAAAGCCGCCAAGACCGGCAATAAGACCGCTGCTGCCGAAGCTGCCTGGCTGGCAGATCTTGCCGCTCATCTGGAAGGCGGCAAGCCCGCCCGTTCCTTTGCCTTTGACCCGGATGACGACAGCCAGAACACCGCTCGCAAAGAACTGGGTCTGCTCTCCGCCAAGCCGGTGATTTATGCCTGCAACGTGGGCGAGGATGACCTGCTGGGCGGGTTGGACGAGAACCCGTACTATCCGTTGGTTGCCGCCCGCGCCAAAGAGGAAAACGCACAGGCAATCCCCATCTGTGCCAAGACCGAGGAAGATATCGCCGGTTCCAGCCAGGAAGAAAAGCTGGCGTTTCTGCACGAGATGGGCATTGAATCCACCGGCCTGGATAACCTGATTAAGGCAAGCTATGATCTGCTGGGCCTCATCAGCTTTTTGACGGACGGCAAAAAGGAATGCCGCGCCTGGACCATCAAGCGCGGCACCAAAGCCCCGCAGGCTGCCGGCAAAATCCATTCCGACTTTGAGCGCGGCTTTATCCGCGCCCAGGTCATCAGCTATGACGCACTGGCCGACAACAACTTTGACTATGCTGCGGTTAAGGCCAAGGGCCTGCAGCGCACCGAGGGCAAGGAATACGTTGTGAATGATGGCGATGTGATCGAATTCCTCTTCAACGTCTGATAAAAAGGAGCAATACCATGATCATTGGCATTATGGGCGCTATGCCCGATGAAGTTGACCAGCTGTGTGCCAAGCTGGAGCAGGTGACCAAAGAAACTTACGCCGGGGTGGAGTACCACCAGGGCATGCTGAACGGCCGCCAGGTCGTTGTGTGCTGCGCCGGTATGGGCAAGGCAAACGCCGCTTCCACCGTGCAGGTTCTAATTACCAAGTACGGTGCTGAGAAGATCATCTTCTCCGGCATTGCAGGCAACATGACCAGCAAGATCGGCATTGGTGATGTCTGCGTGGGCGAAACCGTGGTATATCACGACGCCCAGAACGACATGATTGCCCAGAGCGCACCGTTCACCGCAGAGTACCACGGCGACCCGGCCCTGGTCAAAGCTGCACTGGATGCCTGCAACGCCTGTGGTGTTAAGGCCATTGCCGGCAAGATTGCCACCGGTGACCTTTTTGTTGGCGATGCCGCCACCAAAAAGGCTATCGAGGACAAATGCCAGCCCGACTGCGTGGAGATGGAAGGCGCTGCTGTAAGCCAGGTTGCCGCCCGCAACGGCGTACCCTGCGTCATCCTGCGCGCCATGAGCGACAACGCGGACGAGAGCGGTTATGAAGTTCTTGTCGTGAAAAAGTTCAGCATCGGCGAATACATCAAAACTGCCACTACCATTGTGGCAAATATGATCGAAGCACTGTAATTGGGGAAAACGCTTTTAGGAAAAGTATAAAACACTTTTAGGGAAAGTATAAAACAACGGTCAAAAGATGAAAATTACACGTGAAGAAGAAAGCAAAATAAAAGACACACCTGAGGTTTCTGCTCCGGCCCCGACTGAAACGCCGGAACAGCCCGCAGCGTCCGCAAAGCCTGCCACGCGCTGGGCGGCTATTCCGCTGTGGGGGCGGGTACTGCTGATTCTTGGCATTGCACTCCTCTTGTTGGTATTCGTTGGCTATGCCGCTTTGCAGGGCATGCTGGGGCGCATCCGGCGTGCATCGGCCACCGAGGCAGTCTCCCAACAGGAAGAGACCTTTGAATCGGACGAAAACGCCGATGATACCTTGAGCCCGGAGGATGTAATCTGGAACGGGGCCGACACCAGCGTGATGCAGGACAAAGACATTGTGAACCTGCTGCTGATTGGCCAGGACCGCCGCGAAGGCCAGGACCGCCAGCGGGCCGACAGCATGATCATGGTCACGCTGAACAAAAAGACCAAACAGATCAGCATGACCTCCTTTATGCGGGACCTGTATGTACAGATTCCCGGCTACAGCGACAACCGCATCAACGCAACCTATGCCTTTGGCGGCATGGATCTGCTGGACAGCACGCTGAACACCAATTTTGGTGTAGAGATTGCTGGGAATGTGGAAGTTGACTTTGGCGAGTTCCAGACCTTGATCGACAGCATTGGCGGCATTGACCTAGAACTGACCCAGGACGAGGCAGATTATATCTGCGGCAGAAAGCGAGATGTAACCTACCCACAGCAGCTCCGCACGGACTGGAACCTGCATGAAGGGGTAAACCACCTGACCGGCGAGCAGGCCCTGATCCATGCACGCAACCGCTCCCTGGGCAACGATTATGCCCGCACCGACCGCCAGCGTGCTGTGCTGATGGCGATCATCAATAAAGTGAAACAGATGGATGCTGTTTCCATCGTCAACTTTATTAACCAGGTTCTGCCACTGCTGACCACCGACATGACCTCCGGCGAAATTCTGGGGTATGCGATGGAAGCTTTGCAAATGAATTTTGACAGTGAGCACTCTTACCGCATCCCGGCAGAGGGCACCTATACCGGCGCGGTAATCCGCGGCATGCAGGTACTGGTACCGGACCTGGCTGCCAACCAGACCTACCTGATGGATGTTCTGTATCATACAGACAACAACCAATAAACACATTACAAAAATATTGCCCGGCGTGGAACTGCAATGTTCCCGCCGGGCGGTTTTGTTTTGAGTTATGCGCCTGCCCGCGGCATGATAAGCACGGCGGCAAGGTACATAACATAAAGTATCAGGCATACCCTGCCCTGCCATCGGTAAAGCCGCTTTTTGACCAGCGGCGGCAGCAGCAGGATCAATGCCATCAAAACGCAGAACGGGATATCATACTGGCGGAACTGTTCACCCACCGGCAAGCGGCGGCGGTACATCAGGCTGGAAACAGGCAGCACCAGCGTGATGCTCAAAATGGCGCTGTTCAACACCTGCATGGGCAGTGCCTGCGGCGGGTAGATGCGGCATTTTTCCGCAAATCGCTTCCAGGCAGAGCCAAGGGGATGGTCGAACACTTCCACCAGCAGGGGCAGACAGAGGCCAAAGGAAATCAGGGTTGCCGCCCACTGGGCCTGAATGGTGCCAGTCAGGTTGGCCAGCGCCACGGCGCTGTTCAGCAGGGCCCACGCTCCCACGCAGAGCACTGCCATGCCGCCCACCACCCCGGCCAGGTTGCGCAGGCTGGTGCGGATGCTCATAGCCGGGAACAGGACGGTCCGCCCGGATGGGTCTTCCGGCGGGGGCTTTTCGCCTTTTTCCTTCTGGACAGTGATAAGCTCCAGCCCCTCCCGGAACGCAAAGCGGTACTGGTAGGCGATGCTCTGCATGACAAACAGAACAAACAGGCCCATCAGCAGGCCGGTACCGGTATAGCTCAGGGTGCCGTCCCGCACAAACAGGGCCACCACGCCGCAGGCCACCAGCAGCAGGGCGCATTTGCGCAGCAGCTCGCCGCGGTCCACCGTGACATTACAGCGCAGCAGGCAAAGCGCCAGTACCAGCCCCAGCTGGGTGACAGCGCCCGCCAGAGCCGTACCAACGGCCAGCGCAGTAACGGACATACCTGCCGCCAGAAACGCCAGCACCAGCTGCGGCAGCGCCGTACACACCGCCACCAGCGTGCCGCCCACCATCCACATAGGCAGCCCGCACAGCGCCCCGCACCACGTTGCGCAGCGCGAAGGCAGCCTGCTGCCGATACCAGTCAGCAGCAAGCCCAGAGCATAGAGCAGCAATGTAGGGAGAAGAAGCATAGTTTTTTAGTTAGAAGTTAGGGGGGAGGCGTTAATTAGAAATTCGGATTGATACCAAAATCACAAAGACATCTCTCACAAAGTCCCGGAACGGTCACTGCGCCCGCAGACGCGTTTCGGAGGCCAACCGGGATTTTAATCCCGGCTCTTAGGCCGGAGATAGACTGTTCCCTACGGACTATTTTGTAATGGGCAACAAAAATCAAAAATAGCCACACACCGATCGTGGCACAACAGCGGTGCCCTATATATACCCTGAGTTTCCCAAAAAGCACCCGTTTCCCCATACAAAAACCGGCAGTGCCGCATAAAACAGCACTGCCGGGATTGGCTTAGTATGCGATGCCCCAGACGACCATGCTCTTGGCGGGCTTGCCGCAGACCGGGCATACGTCGGACAGGTGTTCCTGCTCGAACGGCATGCAGCGGCTGGAAAGCCCTGCTTCGGTCTTCATGGCTTCCTCACAGGCCAGGTCACCGCACCACATGGTTTTGACAAAGCCGGTCTTTTCGGACACGATCTTTTTCACTTCGTCCATGGTGGTGGCGCTCCAGGTGCGGTTTTCGCGGTTCTGCAAAGCGCGGTCATACAGATCCTTGGCCAGAGCTTCCATTGCGGCGGGAATTGCGGTGGCCAGATCTTCAAACTTCACAAACTGCTTTTCGCGGGTATCGCGGCGAACCAGCACGCACTGGCCGTTCTCGATATCGCGGGGGCCGACTTCCAGGCGAACAGGCACGCCCTTCATTTCCCACTGGGCAAACTTCCAGCCGGGCTGCTTGTCGGAATCGTCCAGCTTCACGCGGGCATACTTACCGATTTCGGCAGCCAGTTCGCGGCATTTGTCCAGTACGCCGGGTTTGTGGGCGGCAACGGGAACGATGACCACCTGCACCGGGGCAATGGCCGGGGGCAGGATCAGACCGTCGTCATCGCCGTGGGTCATGATGATAGCGCCGATCAAACGAGTAGAAGCGCCCCAGCTGGTCTGGAAGGGGTACTGCAGGGTGTTGTCGCGGCCGGTAAAGGTAACGTCATAGGCGCGGCTGAACTTATCGCCAAAATAGTGGCTGGTGCCGCTCTGCAGGGCTTTGCCGTCCTTCATCATGGCTTCGATGGTGTAGGTAGCCTCGGCACCGGCAAACTTTTCCTTATCGGTCTTGCGGCCTTTCAGCACGGGGATGCACAGATCATGCTCGGCAAAGTCGGCATAGCAGTTCAGCTGCTGCTCGGTCTCAGCCTTGGCCTCCTCGGCAGTTTCGTGGATGGTGTGGCCTTCCTGCCACCAGAACTCACGGGTGCGCAGGAACGGGCGGGGGGATTTTTCCCAGCGAACCACGCTGCACCACTGATTGTACAGCATAGGCAGGTCACGGTAAGAATGCAGCACATGGCTGAAATGGTCGCAGAACATCGTTTCGCTGGTGGGGCGCACAGCAAGGCGCTCTTCCAGCGGGTCAGAACCGCCTGCAGTGACCCAGGCAACTTCGGGGGCAAAGCCGTTTACCAGCTCGCCCTCCTTTTTCAGCAGGCTTTCGGGGATCAGCACGGGCATAGCCACGTTCTCGTGGCCGGTAGCCTTAAAACGGCTGTCCAGGTTCTTCTGGATGTTCTCCCAGATTGCATAGCCATAGGGGCGCAGCACAACAAAGCCCTTGACGCTGGAATATTCAACCAGCTCTGCCTTGGTGCAGATATCCGTATACCACTGTGCGAAATCAACTTCCTGTGCGGTGATTGCTTCGACCATTTTTTTCTTATCGTTTGCCATTGGTTCCCCTCACACTTTCTTACAAAACTGCATGCTTCCATGCCGCATTACTGCATATGCTCTTCCACATAGACAACCACATCGCCCACGGTGTGGAAATTTTCGATCTCCTCGTCCGGGATCTCGACCCCGAACTCGTCAGACAAGGTAGTGATCATATCGATCACATCCAGGCTGTCTGCGCCAAAATCATTGATAATATCGCTTTCGGGGGTGATTTTTTCAGCCTCGATGTCAAGCTGGTCAGCCAGATAATCGCGGATGCGCTCAAAAACTTCGGATTCCATAGCTTTTACTCCTTACCCGTATCAATATCGTATTTCTGCCATGCCGGTATCAGCACGCAGGGCACACATATACAGAATGTCATAGTACTTTTATATCGTATCTGCACAGCCTTGTCAAGTTTCCCGGCAACTTTTTTATCTGGGAGCTTTCACATCCCTGTACGCCGGTGCAGCGGGATGCTATAATATAGGATTAGAAGTAATGGGCAATACCGCACAATTCTAAGTGCCGATACGGCGAGCGAGGTGCGGCAGATGCTAAGCCA
>OGWQ01001936.1_pt1 | contig 10478 bp, 10 predicted proteins | sample 1576091 | NCBI WGS metagenome assembly OGWQ01 (sample SAMEA3541584, study PRJEB24748) | human gut metagenome | biome: human gut; feature: human-associated habitat; material: faeces | place: China | collected 2012
CGCCACGAGCCGCCTGGAAAGGGTGTTGATGACAGCCTTGCCATATCCGGCACGGGTCGGAAGGGGTGATGATATAAATATTGGTGATATTATTCCTTATTTAACAATGTATGTAGGTGGTCCAATTCAATTATTAGATATGTTTTTACAAAAGCCAATTGAAGTATCAGATATTTGGGGCAAGGAAGTGTTTTCTACATTAAATTTTCAGTTAATTAGATTTGGTATTTTAAATATAGATCCTTATATTATTCATTTAGAATTTAGAACTGCTGAAACGGGAGCTTTTTTGGGAAATATTTATACAGCATATAGATCTTATATATATGATTTTGGTTTTATTGGATTAACTATTTTACCAATAATTTTTTCCGGTTTTGTAAATTATTTGTATTACATGGTTATTTACAAATGTAAATTTAGCAAAGTAAATTTAATGTTTCTATTTTATTCATCAATCTTTTGGGTTATATTTTTTGATTTTGTAAGAAGTTTCTTTTTTTCAGCAATTTGTTCATTTATAGTTATTAAGCAATTAATTTTCTTAATAATTTTAACAGCTATTTTTGTAAAAGGTTTTAGAATTAAAAATTTATGGAATAATAGAAATTTGGAGGCTGATTAATGAAACTCATCATTACCGGTGGGGCCGGGTTTATAGGAAGCAATTTTATATATTATCAGCTTAAGCATCATCCTGAGGATGAATTTATTTGTTTGGATAAGCTGACATATGCTGGCAATTTAAGCAGCTTAAAGGGGGCTATGAAGCAGCCGAACTTTAAGTTTGTGCGCGGCAATATTGCCGACCGTGATTTTGTTTATAGCTTGTTTGAAACAGAAAAGCCTGACGTCGTGGTAAATTTTGCGGCTGAAAGCCATGTTGACCGCAGTATTTTAGAGCCTGAGCTGTTTTTAAAAACCAACGTTATTGGCACGGGCGTGCTTATGGATGCCTGCCGCAAGTATGGCATTAAGCGTTATCATCAGGTAAGTACAGATGAAGTTTACGGTGATTTGCCGTTAGACAGGCCGGATTTGTTCTTTACGGAAACAACGCCGCTGCATACATCAAGCCCATATTCAGCATCTAAAGCCAGTGCTGATTTACTTGTTTTGGCATACCACAGGACGTATGGTTTGCCGGTAACAATTTCTCGCTGTTCTAACAACTATGGTCCATATCACTTTCCGGAAAAGTTAATTCCGCTGATGATTATTAATGCTTTGCACGACAAAGCACTGCCTGTTTACGGCGATGGCGCTAATGTGCGCGATTGGCTGTATGTTGAAGACCATTGCAGTGCTATTGATTTAATTATCCGCCAGGGTCGCGAGGGTGAGATTTATAACGTAGGCGGGCATAACGAAAAGAGCAATTTGGATGTAGTAAAAATTATTTTAAAGGCACTTGGCAAAAGCGAAGATTTAATTACTTTTGTTAAAGACCGTCCTGGTCACGACAGGCGTTATGCAATTGACCCGGCCAAAATACATAATGAACTCGGCTGGCTGCCGCAGACAAAGTTTGAGAACGGCATAGCCAAAACGATTGAATGGTATTTAGCAAATAAAGACTGGTGGCTGGAAATCATCAGCGGAGAATACCAGAAGTATTACGAAAAAATGTATAAAAACAGAATATAAATCAAAACCGTCTGTTGAGTGAATTGCACCCCAAAAGTTAGACTTTTGGGGTGCAGTCATATACGAGTGGTATTGAGTATATTTCTAACATCTTATTGACACCTTATTTTATTAATGTGAAAGCGGTTTTGGCAGCAACAATTTATTTTTAATTTTGCGCTGTAAAAATAAAATACAATTGCAGTATTTGTGTTATAATAAACAGTAAACATCTATTGGAGGTTAATCGTGAGGCTAAAAAAATATTTTCAAACTTTGGCAATTAGTTGTATGGCATTTTTGCCTTTAAACGCTTTTGCTTCTGATGAACTTATTACAGGGCGCGGTTTGCCTGAAACTTATACAGAAGTAACTGCGCAGAAAACCACTTCCGGTTCAACACTTATTTTTTCTGACAGCCCGGAAATGGTTTACAGGAACGGCGTTTTATACCGTGATACAGTAAGCGGTGATGTAAGGATTTTCTTTCATCATGTAAATGCTATGGAAAACAATAAAAAACTCGCCGTTATACTCAGCAACGAACAAATGCGCCCGGTTAAATACAGCGTTGCCAACAACAGCCTCGGCAATGCGGGCTGGCATTATTTAAAGGTTGGCAAGGAAACCCAGCAAAAATATTTTTCCGGCATTCATAATAAAACGGAAGGAAACCTTGGCTTTGGCAATAATACAGAGCTTTTAACCGGCCGCGGCTATGTGCTTGAACCGGCGCAGCTTTTGGTGGGCACTATTGATTTGCACACCGACAGGCCTGTGCAGGTAAGCGTTATTATGTGCGACGAAAAAACAGATTTGGATTTATACAATGAATACGCACCTGTTCAGCCTATGGACGAGCATCCGTTAAGGGGCACTTTTGACGATGCGGACTGGAATTACACTGTATCTGCGCCGCTGAATACCGATAACAACAAGGTGTATATGCTTGAACTGGCATCCGAAGAGCAGGGCTTTGCGCGCGGCAAGGACGGCACAACAGGCAAAGATGCAGTAAACTACGGTAATTACGGCATTGTATATTCTGTTAATTTTACAATCAGCGGCAATAAACCGGCGGCAATGTATTTAAATCCGCTGGGCGGTTTGTTTGCCGGTTACGGCGTGCTGAAAAAAGCCGGTGAAGAAAAAATTCTGCCTTTGCCGCAGGATAAAGTGGCAATAGGCGACAGTTATGACGATTTGCTTAAACTTGGCGTTTTGGAACCGGGAACATACAGCTTTATCTGGTCACCGCCGGGTGCATCCAACCTGCCTGTAAGGCTGTATTGGATGCAGGATGGCAGTTTATAATAAAAATCAGGGGCAGAAATGACTAAACAACAACCACCATTTAAATTAAACGACATAATTGAAGTAAATATAACAGGGCTTGGCAGCAGCGGTGAAGGTGTGGGCAAGGCTGATGGATTTACGGTTTTTGTACACGGCGCCCTGCCGGGAGAAAAAGTATCCGTAAAATTATTTCAGGTAAAAAAATCCTATGCTTCCGGCAGAATTTTAAACATTTTGGAAGAATCTCCGCAGCGCGTTAAACCGCAATGTGTTTTTTATGAAAAATGCGGAGGCTGCCAATTGCAGCATTTAAACTACGAAGGGCAGTTAAGCGTTAAAAGGCAGCATGTTAAAGATGCCATTGAGCGTATTGGGCATATTACCGGCTGCGAAGTGCTGCCGGTGCTGGGCATGGAAAATCCGTGGCATTACCGCAATAAAATGCAGTTTCCGGCAGCTAAAACAGAAGGAAAAATTCAAATTGGCTGCTATGCGGCTTTAACTCACAACGTTATAAATATTGATGACTGCTTTATCCAAAAGCAGGCTAACAACAAAATTATGCAGGTTGTGCGCCAATGGATGCAGCAGTTTGATATTTCTGCTTATGACGAAACTACCGGCAAAGGCGTTGTACGCCATGTTATGGGGCGTGCAGGTGCTAAAACCGGCGAAGTTATGGCTGTAATTGTTACAGCCTGCTATGATATTCCGCATGCAGGCGAGCTTGTAACAATGCTTAAAACTGAAGTTGACGGTTTAAAAAGCATTGTGCAGAACATTAACAAAAAGCGTACCAACATCATTATGGGCGCTAAAAACCGTGTTCTGTATGGCAAAAGCACAATTAAAGACAGGCTTGGCAATTTAAAATTTAATATTTCGCCGCTGTCTTTCTTTCAGGTAAACAGCGCGCAGACCGAAAAGCTTTATGCCACAGCGCTGGATTTTGCTGCGCTGAGCGGCAAAGAAATAGTTATTGACTGTTACTGCGGTACAGGTACTATTTCGCTGTATCTGGCGCAAAAGGCACGCAAAGTGTACGGAATAGAAATTGTTGAGCCTGCCATTAAAGATGCCAACGAAAACGCCAAAGCGAATAATATTGCAAATGCAGAGTTTATTTGCGGCGACGCTGCCGTGGAAATGCCGGCGTTGTTAAAAAGCGGCGTAAAGCCGGATACTGTGCTGCTTGACCCTCCGCGCGCAGGGTGTGATAAAAAGGTTTTGGCAGCCATTGCCGGAGTAAAACCTGAAAAAATTGTTTATGTATCATGCAATCCTGCTTCATTAGCACGCGATATGGCATTTTTAACGGAAAACGGCTATAAAGCAGTAAAAGCACAGCCGGTTGATATGTTCCCGATGTGTGCCCATATTGAAACTGTTGCTTTACTGATATTGGAAAAATAAAAGTTAAAACAGGCATTATACTTTTGTATAATGCCTGTTTTGCATAAAAAAAGAGCGGCTTGCCGCTCTTTTTTAATAATATTTTTAGTTATTGCTATCAAAAATACTGCCGCTTTCCAGCAATTTGCTATCGTAAATTGCCGGTGATTCGCCAGGGTTTGTTAAATGAGGCGTTAAAATCATAATAACTTCGGTTTTTGTTTTGCTGGTGGTGCGGTTTTTAAACAGTTCGCCTAAAAGCGGAATGTTTGATAAAAACGGTACTTTTTGCAGCCGTTTTTGTTCTTCTTCATTGATTAAACCGCCTATTACAAGAGTTTCTCCGTCACGCATCCTGACGGTAGTATCGGCACACTGCCGGTGTTCCGATACGGATTCCACTTGTTACGAACGGACTTGCCGGATCATTCGGCACGGCATTTTTATTCACTGTGATATAGACTTCATCCAGTCTGTTCTGCAGTTCTTTTCCTGTGATATTCATATTCTGCAGATCCACTAACATCAGATGATTGTCTGTTCCGCCACTTACCAGATTGAAACCTTCGTCAAGCATTGCCTGTGCAAGTGCTTTCGCATTTTTGATCACCTGCTGCTGATATTCTTTGAATTCCGGTTTCAAAGCTTCTCCGAAACAGATGGCCTTTGCAGCAATAATATGCATCAGCGGTCCTCCCTGTGTTCCAGGGAAAATGGCTTTGTTGATCGCTTTTGCGTATTTCTCTTTACACATGATCATACCGCCTCTCGGACCTCTGAGTGTCTTATGCGTGGTCGTGGTTACAACATCTGCATATGGGACCGGGCTCTGGTGCAGTCCCGCTGCCACAAGTCCTGCAATGTGTGCCATATCTACAAACAGATATGCCCCGACCTCCTTTGCGATATCTTCAAAGATATCAAACCGGATCTCTCTTGGATATGCAGATGCGCCTGCAACGATCATCTTTGGTTTGCATTCCTGTGCGGTCTTACGGATCTCATCATAATCCAGATATCCGTCGTCGTTCACATTGTATGGTACGAAATGATATAAGATTCCGGATAAATTCACCGGTGAACCATGTGTCAGATGTCCGCCGTGTGCAAGATTTAATCCCATAACCGTGTCCCCTAGTTCCAAAAATGCCTGATACACTGCAGTATTGGCATTGGCTCCTGAATGTGGCTGTACACATGCATGTTCACATCCGAACAATTCTTTTGCTCTTTCGATTGCCAGATTCTCCAGAATGTCCACATCTTCACATCCGCCGTAATATCTCTTTCCCGGATAACCTTCCGCATATTTATTGGTCGGTACAGTTCCCATTGCCAGCATAACTGCCGGACTTACGATATTTTCAGATGCGATCAGTTCCAGATTTCTTCTCTGTCTGCCAAGCTCTAATGAAAGTGCTTCCCCAATTTCTTTGTCACATTCTGTGATGTAATTTGTTACATCTTCGATTCTGTTCATTTTTGTTTTACCTCCTTCGGAATCTGCCTGCTTTTCATGCCCATTCCCCATTTTAAGCATTAAAAAAGCAGGCAAAAAATACTTTCTTCTCAAAAGTGTTTTTTGTCTGCCTCTGTCCTTTTACCTGAAAGATTACTTCTTCGGTACAATTCTAATTGTTCTCCAGAGCGTCGTCCGAATTCGTTCCTTTTACCTGAGAGTTTTTGCATGCCCCTTCGGCTCCTATGCTGCGTGCTATCTTTACTTTCTCATTTATGCACTTTGTATATAGGTATCTCACAAATTCATCCATCAACTATGCAATTAGCATAACAGGTTATCTTCTCTAAGTCAACAGTAAATCCATAAGTTAATTTTTTATCACAAAAATGGTATCTTCTAAAGTTTATTCACTGCTTCCGCAAGATAATCATTGCTTACTTCTGCAAAGTTCTCATTCTCCACTGCCTCTGCAAGGCTTGCATCGATCGGCATCTTACCGATGACCGGAACGCCGAGTTCTTCTGCCACTTCGTCGATGTGGCTCTCGCCGAATACGGAGATCTTACGTCCGCAGTCCGGACATTCCAGATAACTGTAGTTCTCCACGATTCCAAGTACCGGGATATCCATCTGTCCTGCCATGTTGTAAGCTTTCTTTACGATCATGCGTACCAGATCCTGCGGAGAAGTTACGATCACAATGCCTTCTACCGGAAGGGACTGGAATACGGTAAGCGGTACATCACCGGTTCCCGGCGGCATGTCTACAAAGAGATAATCCAGTTCTCCCCATGCAACATCTGTCCAGAACTGCGTGACAACACCTGAGATGACCGGACCTCTCCAGATAACCGGATCATCTTCTTCCGGAAGTAAAAGGTTGATGGACATGATCTTCGTTCCATCCTTTGCCTCACATGGGAAAATATTTTCTCCATCCCCTTTTGCTTTTTCATGGATTCCATACATCTTCGGAATGGATGGACCTGTGATATCTGCGTCCATGATACCTACAGAAAATCCCTGTTCTCTCATCAGCCTTGCAAGCGATGCGGTAACCATAGATTTTCCAACGCCGCCTTTTCCGCTGACAACTGCAATCACATGGTTGATGTGTGATTTTTTATTTTCCGGTTTGATCAGACTCTGCGGTTTGCTTCCGCATTCACCTGCATGGGAACAGCCCGCACAATCAGACGGGCTGCAGCCTGTTTTTTGTTCTTCTGCCATTTGTCTTACTCCTCTACAGCCGCAATAAGTTCTACTTCACACAGAACTCCCTTTGGAAGTGTCTTTACTGCAACACAGCTTCTTGCCGGTTTTGATGTAAAGTATTTTCCATATACTTCGTTGAATGCTGCAAAGTCACTCATATCTGCAAGGAAGCATGTTGTCTTTAATACCTTGTCAAATGATGTTCCAGCTTCTTTTAAGACCTCTCCTAAGTTCTTACATACCTGCTCTGTCTGTGCTTCAATTGTAGTTGCTTCTACATCATTCACTTCCGGATTGATTGCGATCTGTCCTGCTGTATACAATACTCCGTTGTGTACATATCCCTGTGAGTATGGTCCAAGTGCCTTTGGTGCTTTTTCTGTTGCTACGATTTTCATAATGTTATTTCTCCTTTGCTACTTCATATAATTTCTGTGCGATACACACATCAAATAATCCCATTCCAACCGATTTGAAATATGTTGTCTGACCTTCTTTGATCTCTTTTTCCCCCGATACGAGATATTCATGCATCAGTTTTATGCGGTCTTTTGTAAGTTTTCCACTTGCCAGGGGCTGGCTTAGATCTCCGCTTTCCTCACATGCGTATGGCAGTTCAATGTATACATTGTCCACCAAATCCAGTACTGCATCTGGGATTTCCCTCATCTCCGGCATATAAGAGCCGATCGCAATGATGCATTTTCCTCTCAGAAGTTCTTTGTCATCTGGAAGAACAGGTGTGGTAGAAGGAGTTGTTGTACAGATGATATCACTGTTTCGTACAAGCTCTTCCACTGCTTTACATTGTACTACCTTTACATCTTCCTTATCAATAGCTTTTTTCAGTCTTTCCAGATAATCTGTCAGATCACGGTCACTGTGGTTGAACACATATACAGTATGGATATCTCTTGCCGCACATGCATACACAGCCTGATGGAATCCCTGCATTCCTGCTCCGATGATTCCTACGGTGCGACAGTCTTTTCTTGACAGATGACGGATCCCCACACCGCCGACAGCTCCGGTTCTCCATGCCGTTACCGATTGCCCGTCCATAACAGCAAGCGGCGCGCCTGTCGTATAATCATTCAGTAACACGATACCATCGATCGACGGCAATCCCAGTTTAGAATTCTCCGGGAAGATCGACAGGATCTTTGTCCCTATGATATCCTTTGTGTAACATGGCATATACATGAGCTGCTTATTTTCATGTTCTACCGTTGGTCTTGGCGGCATATAGAACTCGCCTGATCCATAGATCCGGTATGCCTCTTCGATCTGATCCATCATCTGATCCGGATCGACCATTTCTTCGATCTGCTCCTTGCTTAATACGATCATTTTACATTTCCTCCAGTTCTTTTTGTTCCCTTGTGACATCTCTCAGCCACTTGTATGTCAAATACCGCTTTAAAGTAATCGGTACTTTGATCAGTTCATCACTCATCAGTATAACATATACGACCGGCACACTGGCATGCAAAATAAATGCCGCCACTGCCCCGAGTAAAATGGAGAATCCCCACATCGTCGATACATCCATGATCAATCCGAATTTCGTATCCCCGCCTGCACGGAATACCCCTACTACCATTGTGGTATTAAATGCCTGTGCCACAGTAAAATACGACATAACGAAGAACATGAAACTTAAGTAATTCTTTGCCGGTCCGGTCAGTGCCAGATTCGCATTGGCGATTGGTGCCGAGATCAGTATCAGCACACCACCCAGGATTCCAAGAATCAGACTTAACCACACGAAACGTTTTCCGTATGCCTTTGCCAGTTCCATCTTGCCTTCCCCGATCGTCTTGCCGAGATAGATCGCCGTTGCATGGGAAATCCCGAATGTTACGACTGTTGCAAGCTGTCTTGCCACCTGCGCCACCGAGTTGGCTGCCACTGCTGCGCTTCCAAGATGCCCGATCACCGCCGTATTCGCCGACGTTCCCAGTCCCCACATCAGTTCATTTAATACCACCGGCATAGAATAAACTGCGAAATCTTTTAACAGAACCTTATCGATCTTCACCATATCTTTAAGCCGGATCCTTACTACTTTATTTCGGAAGATGGCATAAACGAGAACCATCACTGTCTCGGCTGCTCTGGCACACAATGTACCGATTGCCGCACCCCTTACTCCCATTACCGGGAATCCAAATAGTCCGAAGATCAGAACCGCATTTACCACAATATTCATCAACAATGAAATCAGATAAATAAATGTAGCCACCATAACCCTCTCGATACTGCGCATAATATTCAGATACACCTGTGTCACCGCCATGAACACATAGGAAAATCCTACGATTCTTAAATACTTTACTCCTTCTGCAATAACTTCCGGATCAGAGGTATAGATCCGCATCAGTGTCTCCGGCATGCCAAGGGCTGCTCCTGCGAATACTACCGCAACGATGAGTCCGGCACTTAATCCCATATCCAGGACTTTCTCTATCGTTCTGGTGTCTTTCTTTCCCCAGTACTGCGCCGTCAGAACGGTTGCTCCGGAAGTCACTCCGTAAAAGATCAGTGTCATGATGTATTGGATCTGTCCTGCAAGAGATGCTCCGGATAACACCTTCTCTCCGACTTTTCCAAGCATAATCACATCCGTCGCCGTGACTCCGACATTGATCAGATTCTGGATTGCGATAGGAATAACCAGAGCAAATACGTTCCGGTAGAATAGCTTCCAGTTGATCGCTTTTGTATATTCATTATTTGCTTTCATCTATTTCTCACTTTCTGCTTCTTTGTAAATAATATACCGCAAGCTGTGTCCGGTCCCTCAACTCCAGTTTCTCGAGCACATTGCTGATATAATTCCGAACCGTTCCTTCGCTTAAGCAGACTTTCTCCGATATCTCTTTGTTACTGAGTCCCTCAGCAACCAATGCTGTGATCTCCAGTTCCCGTTCTCCGATTCCGTAACTGTTCCAGTCAAATGTCTGCTCTTTTTCTTTCTGCTCCTTCTGAAGCAATCCCGGGATTCTGGACATGATCGCAGTTCCGAATACGGTCTGATTCATCTGCACCGCCTGCAGTGCCGGAAGGATACTGCCGTAATCCTGTTTTATCAGATATCCTTTCACACCATATTTTAATGCTTTTACGATGTACTCATCATCAGAAAACGTGGTAAGCAAAAGAATCTTTGCATCCGTATGCCTTTTCAAAATCTGTTCTGCGGCATCCAGACCGTTCATATCCTTCATACGGATGTCCATCAGAAGAACATCCGGCAGCAGTTCATCATATAACCGGACGGCATCTTTTCCATCCTGTCCGGTGCCAGTTACCTCTACTTCTCCTCCTGCTTCCAGGATTGTCTTTAACGCACTGGACACCAGGATATCATCATCTACAATTACTATCTTCATCTTTTCCCCTCATTTTTTGGAACCGTAATAAATATCCGGAAGCCATTTTCTTTCTGGATCTGTATGGTTCCGCCAAGCATGCGGACACGTTT